>Ga0299906_10000543_pt1 | contig 34454 bp, 31 predicted proteins | sample RVTome_14_FD_200259 | JGI IMG/M metagenome (GOLD analysis project Ga0299906, IMG submission 200259) | Soil microbial communities from uranium-contaminated site in the Upper Colorado River Basin, Wyoming, United States - RVT145D125 (version 2) ... | reverse complement strand
GGCGGGCGAATCGGAGCTGCCGAAGTTGGAGTGCGAGAGCAGCGCCACCTTCGGCGCGATCCCGAAGCGGCGCATCTCCTCGGTCGCCATCAGCGCCATCTCGGCGAGCTGCTCGGCGGTCGGGTTTTCGTTCACGTAGGTGTCGCAGATGAAGAGCGTGCGCCGGTCGAGCAGGAGCACGTTCATGGCCGCGAACATCTTCGCGCCCGCCTCCCGGCCGAGCACGTTCGCGACGTGGTGCAGGTGGTCGGCGTAGCGGCCGACCATCCCGCACAGCATCGCGTCGGCGTCGCCGCGCTGCATCAGCATCGCGCCGATCAGCGTCGGGTACTGCCGGACCTGCTCCCTGGCGATGTCGGGGGTGACGCCGTGCCGGGCCATCAGCTTGTGGTACCCGGTCCACACCTCCCGGTAGCGCTGGTCGCTCTCCGGATTCACCACCTCGAAGTCCTTGCCGGCGGCGAGCCTCAGACCGAACCGCTTGATGCGCATGTCGATGACCTCGGGGCGCCCGATCAGGATCGGCTTCGCCAGGCCCTCGTCGACGACGACCTGCACCGCGCGCAGCACCCGCTCTTCCTCGCCCTCGGCGTAGATCACGCGCTTCGGCACCTGCTTCGCCGCCGCGAACACCGGCGCCATGATCGTGCCCGAGTGGTAGACGAAGGCGTTCAGCCGCTGGCGGTAGGCGTCGAAGTCGGCGATGGGGCGCGTCGCGACGCCCGAGTCCATGGCGGCCTTCGCCACCGCCGGCGCGATCCTCAGGATGAGCCGTGGATCGAACGGCCGAGGGATGATGTAGTCGGGGCCGAACGAGAGTGCCTCGCCGCCGTAGGCCGTGGCGACGATGTCGGACTGCTCCGCCTGCGCGAGCTCGGCGAGCGCGCGCACGCACGCGAGCTTCATCTCGTCGGTGATCTTCGTCGCGCCGACGTCGAGCGCGCCGCGGAAGATGAACGGGAAGCAGAGGACGTTGTTCACCTGGTTCGGATAGTCGGAGCGCCCGGTGGCGATGATGACGTCGGGGCGGGCCGCCTTCGCGTCCTCGGGGGTGATCTCCGGGTCCGGGTTCGCGAGCGCGAGGATCACCGGCTTCGGCGCCATGCGCTTCACCATGTCCTTGGTGAGGACGCCCTTGGTGGAGACGCCGAGAAAGACGTCGGCGCCCTCCATGATATCGGCGAGCCCTCGCGCCTTGGTCTTCTGCGCGTAGCGCGCCTTGTTCGGCTCCATGCTCGGCTCGCGGCCCTCGTAGATCACGCCTTTCGAGTCGGTGACGAAGATGCTCTGCCGCTTGACGCCGAGCCTGACCAACAGATCCAGGCAGGCGATCGCGGCGGCGCCGGCGCCCGAGCAGACGAGCTTGATGTCCGCGAGCCGCTTGCCGACGATCTTCATTGCGTTCAGGATCGCCGCGGCGGAGATGATCGCCGTGCCGTGCTGGTCGTCGTGGAAGACCGGGATGTCGAGGCGCTCGCGCAGCTTCTGCTCGATGTAGAAGCACTCGGGCGCCTTGATGTCCTCGAGATTCACCCCGCCGAGCGTCGGCTCGAGCGCGGCCACGTGCGCGACCAGCGCGTCGGCGTCGGCCTCCGCGAGCTCGATGTCGAAGACGTCGATGCCGGCGAACTTCTTGAACAGGCACGCCTTGCCCTCCATTACTGGCTTGGCCGCGAGCGGCCCGATGTTGCCCAGGCCGAGAACCGCGGTGCCGTTGGTCACGACGCCGACGAGGTTCGCGCGCGAAGTGAGGCTGGCCGCCTCCTTGGGTTGATCCTTGATCTCGAGGCAGGCGTAGGCGACTCCGGGCGAGTAGGCGAGCGCCAGGTCGCGCTGGTTGGTGAGGCCTTTCGTCGGGGAGATCGAGATCTTGCCCGGCGTCGGCAGGCGGTGGTACTCGAGTGCGGCCTTGCGCAGTGGCTCGTCCATGATGACCTCCATCTACAGGATCTGGCACGCCTCGTCGAACTCCAGGCGCGTGTCGAGCGGATGCGTCTTCGACCAATCCGCCTTCCCGAGCGCGCAGAGGAAGTTCGACTTGAGCGTCGTGCCGGCGAAGAACTCCTGATCGACGCCGGCGTTGTTGAAGCCCGACATCGGGCCGGTGTCGAGGCCGAGCGCGCGCGCCGTGATGATGAAGTAGGCGCCCTGCAGGCTGGAGTTGCGCAGCGCCGTCGTCTCGGTGAACGCCCTCTTTTCCTCGCCGGCGTACATGTTCTTCATCGCCGGGTTGCGCGGGAAGAAGCGCGGCAGCAGCTCGTAGAAGCCGAGGTCGTAGGCGAGGATGGCCGTGACCGGCGCGTTCAGCGCCTTATCCACGTTGCTCGGGCTCAGGTGCGGCCGGAGCCGCTCCTTCTGGCTGCGGCTGCGCAGAAACAGGATCCGCAGCGGCTGCGAGTTCCCGGTAGTAGGGCCCCATTTCATGACGTCCCACAGCGCGCGCAGCTGCGCGTCGGTCACCTCGCCGGTGAACACGTTGTGGCTCCGCGCCTTGCGCAGGATCAGGTCGAGCGCCGCGTCGTCGAGCATCGCTGTCCCCCCGAGTGGAAAGGGCGACTATTCTGACAGCAGCGCGCTCCCGCGGGGCCGCGCCGCACGCTTGCGGTATTCTCAACCCTGCTCACCGCCAGTGGGAGAGTGCCCATGCCCGAAGCCTTCATCTGCGATGCGATCCGCACGCCGTTCGGCCGCTATGGCGGCGCGCTCGCCGCCGTCCGTACGGACGACCTCGCCGCGCTTCCGCTCAAGGCGCTTGTCGAGCGCAACCGCGCGGCCGACTGGGGCGCGCTCGACGACGTCGTGTACGGCTGCGCGAACCAGGCGGGCGAGGACAACCGCAACGTCGCGCGCATGGCGCTCCTGCTCGCCGGGCTGCCGAAGGAGGTCCCGGGCGCGACCGTGAATCGCCTCTGCGGCTCGAGCCTGGACGCCGTGGCGATCGCGGCGCGCGCGATCAAGTCGGGCGAGGCCGAGCTCGTGATCGCCGGCGGCGTGGAGAGCATGACGCGCGCGCCGTTCGTGCTCGCGAAGGCCGACAGCGCGTTCGCGCGCGCGGCGAAAATCGAGGACACGACGATCGGCTGGCGGTTCGTGAACCCGCTGATGAAGGAGAGGTACGGGATCGACTCGATGCCCGAGACCGCCGAGAACGTCGCGCAGGACTTCAAGGTGGCGCGCGCCGATCAGGATGCGTTCGCGCTGCGCAGCCAGCGCCGCTGGGCCGCAGCCCAGGGCGCGAGCTTCTTCAGGGACGAGATCGTCCCGGTGACCCTGCCGCAGCGGAAGGGTGAGCCGAAGGTCCTCGATACCGACGAGCACCCGCGCCCCGACACCACCCTCGACACGCTCGCGAAGCTGAAAGGCGTGGTGCGGTCGGACGGGACCGTGACCGCGGGCAACGCGTCCGGCGTGAACGACGGCGCGTGTGCGCTCGTCCTCGCCTCCGAGGCGGCGGCCGGGAAGCACGGGCTCCGGCTCCGCGCGCGCGTGCTCGCGGCGGCGTCCGCGGGCGTCGCGCCGCGCATCATGGGCGTCGGCCCGGCGCCGGCCACGCGGAAGCTGTTGGTGAAGACCGGCCTGCAGCTCGCGCAGCTCGACGTGATCGAGCTGAACGAGGCCTTCGCCGCGCAGGCGCTCGCGGTCACGCGCGAGCTGGGGCTGCCCGACGACGCCCCGCACGTGAATCCAAACGGCGGTGCGATCGCCATCGGCCACCCGCTCGGCGCCTCGGGCGCGCGGCTCGTCACCACGGCGCTGAACCAGCTCGAGCGGAGCAAGGGCCGCTATGCGCTCTGCACGATGTGCATCGGCGTCGGGCAGGGCATCGCGCTGATCATCGAGCGCGTCTAACCCCGCGGAAGCTCGTTCTTCGCCCCCCGGTCGGCCTGTCGACGGCCGACTTGTCGCGCTTCCGTCATTTATCTAATGTAGTACTTCCATTAACTTCTATATCCATTTGATTTAACTAATACTCGCTCAATTGGCACTGGCGCGAGGCGTTCGCGCTTAAGTCTTTGTCGCGGTTAAAAAATCACGCTGCTCGCCTTGACCCCCCGGCGTTCTTTCACTAGAGTGGCAAACAGTGTCAACTAGTGGGGAAAAATGGCAGAAACGGCCGTTTTTCGCCGCCTTGAGGGGAATCGGTGTTTCAGGGAGCGACCGAGCTCAGTCTCGACGCCAAGGGACGACTCGCGATACCGACCCGCCATAGGGAAGCACTCACTTCGGGCGGGGGTGGGGTCGTCCTCACGGCCCACCCGGATCGCTGCCTGCTGCTCTACCCCCGCGCGGCGTTCGCGCCGATCAGCGCCAAGATCTCCACGCTCTCCAGCTTCAACGAGCAGGCCCGCTGGTGGCAGCGGCTGCTCGTCGGGTTCGCCGAGGAGATCGATCTCGACGGCTCGGGCCGCATCCTCGTCTCGCCCGCGCTCCGCAAGTACGCCGACCTCAAGCGGGACGTGATGCTGGTCGGGCAGGGGAGCCACTTCGAGATCTGGGACGCCGGGGTCTGGGACCGGAAGCTCGAGGACGCCCTCGCCGCCGCCGGCTCGACGCCGCCTCCCGGCACCGACAACTTCGCGCTCTAGCCCTTGCGCCCGCCCCGTGACCGCGCACCGACCCGTCCTCCTCGACGAGGCGATCGAGGCGCTCCGGGTCCGGCCGGACGGCGTCTATCTCGACGCCACGTTCGGCCGGGGCGGACACACCAGAGCCATCCTCGCGCACCTCGGCCCGGGCGGCCGGGTGCTCGCGCTCGACCGGGATCCGGAAGCGGTGGCGGCAGCGGCCGCGATTACCGATCCGCGGCTCGCGGTGCGGCACGCGCTGTTCTCCGCGCTCGCCCAGGCCCTGGCGCAGGCCGGCCTCGAGCGCGTGGACGGCGTGCTGTTCGACCTGGGCGTGTCGGCGCCGCAGCTCGAGGCGCCGGCGCGGGGATTCAGCTTCCGGACGGAGGGGCCGCTCGACATGCGCATGGATCCGACGCGCGGCGAGACGGCGGCCGAGTGGCTGGCGCGGGCCGGTGAGGCCGAATTGCGGGGAGTGATCAAGAACCATGGCGAAGAACGGTTTGCTCGCCCGATTGCAAAGGCGATTGTTGCTGCTCGGGCGCGAGGGGGGCTACGGACCACCCTCGAACTTGCCCGTGTCGTGGCTGCGGCCGTCCGGACGCGTGAGCGGGGGCAGGACCCGGCGACGCGCACCTTCCAGGCTGTACGGATTCACGTCAATCAGGAGCTTGCGGAATTGTCGCTAGCGCTGCCCCAGGCGTTCGCCGCGCTCGCCCCGGGCGGGCGGCTCGTCGTCATCAGCTTCCACTCGCTCGAGGACCGGCTCGTGAAGGGTTTCCTCCGCGGCCTCGCCCGGCCGCAGATGCCCGAGCGCTTGCCCCTGAAAGCCAGCGAAATGCCACAAGCGCGGCTGAAACTGGTCGGCCGGGCCGTCCGGCCGACGGCGCGGGAAGTGGCCGCCAATCCCCGTGCCCGGAGCGCCGTCATGCGCGTCGCGGAGAAGCTCGCATGAGCCCGCAGGGCCGCCCCAAGGGCGAATCCCGAGCGCGCGAGCGCGAGGGTAGTCCAATGAGCGGCCAGGGCCGGATTCTCGGGGTGTCCCCTCGCCATGTCGCGTCTTAGCCTCCTGCTGCTCGTGATCCTCGCCGCCTGCGCGCTGGGCCTGGTCACGTCCCAGCACCAGGCGCGGCAGCTCTTCGCCGAGCTCGAGCGCGAGCAGGCGCGGGCCGCCGGGCTCGAGGTCGAGCACGGACAGCTCCAGCTCGAGGCGAGCACCTGGGCGCGGCACGCGCGGGTCGAGCGGGTCGCGCGCGAGCGGCTGCACATGCGCCCGCCGGAGGCGAAGCGCCTGCAGATCCTCGACGCGCCGCCGCCGGGAGGGAGCCGCCCGTGAAGCGCCGACGCTCGCCGGTCCTCGCGCCGACGTTTCCGCCGTGGCGCGCGCGCCTGGTCATCGCGGCCGCGACGATCGCGTTGGGCGTCCTTGCCGGACGCGCGGTCTACCTGCAGGGCTGGAATCGCGATTTCCTCCAGGCGCAGGGCGCCTCGCGCTACAGCCGGACCCTCGAGATCCCCGCCGTCCGCGGCCGGATCTTCGATCGCAACGGCGAGGCACTCGCGGTCTCGACCCCGGTCAAATCCATCTGGGCGATCCCGGAGGACGCGGCCGTCGCCACGCCCGACCTGGACCGGCTCGCGGCGGCGCTCGGGATGCCGCGCGGGGAACTGCGCGCGAAGCTCACCGACACCGGGCGCGATTTCGTCTACCTCAAGCGCCAGGTGCCGCCGGAGGCTGCCGAGCGCGTGGCCGCGCTCCGCCTGCCGGGCATTCACCAGAGCAAGGAGTACCGGCGCTACTACCCGGTCGGCGAAGCGATGGCGCACGTACTCGGCTTCACCGACGTCGACGACGCCGGCCGCGAGGGCATCGAGCTCGCCTACCAGGAGCACCTCGCGGGCCGCGCCGGCTCGCGCCGCGTCATCAAGGACCGCCTGGGCGAGGTGGTCGAGGACGTCGTGAGCCTCCGCGAGGCGAAGGACGGGCGCGACCTCGTGCTCGCGCTCGACTCGCGGATCCAGAACCTCGCGTACGGCGAGCTCCGCCGCGCGGTCGAGCGCCACCGCGCGAAGGCCGGCGGCATCGTCGTGCTCGACGCCACGACCGGCGAGGTGCTGGCGCTCGTGAACCTGCCCTCGTACAACCCGAACAACCGGGCCCAGCTCACCGGTGCCGCGGTGCGCAACCGCGCGCTCACCGATGCATTCGAGCCGGGCTCGACGCTGAAGCCGTTCACGATCGCGCTCGCGCTCGACACCGGGCGCATGGCGGCGGCCACGACGATCCCGGTCGCCCCGGGCTCGCTCACGATCGGCCCGGCCACCATCCGCGACGCCCATCCGGAGAAGGCGCTCACCGTCGAGCAGGTGATCCAGAAGTCGTCGAACGTCGGCGCCGCGAAGATCGCGCTCGAGCTGCCGCGCGAGTCGATGTGGGGGCTCTTCGACGACGTCGGTTTCGGTGCCGCGCCGGACCTCGGGTTCCCCGGCGAGGCGACCGGGAAGCTGCGTCCCTACAAGACGTGGCGGCCGGTCGAGCAGGCGACGATGTCGTACGGCCACGGGATCTCGGTGAGCCTCGTCCAGCTCGCGCGCGCCTACACGGTGTTCGCGCGCGACGGCGATCTCGTCGCGCTCTCGCTCGTGAAGGTGGACACGCCGCCGCCCGGGCGGCCGGTCATCTCCAAGCGCACCGCGGCCACGGTGCGACGCATGCTCGAGCTCGCCGCGCAGCCCGGCGGAACCGCGCCGCGCGCCCGGATCATGGGCTACCGCGTGGCCGGCAAGACCGGCACCGCGCACAAGCAGGCGAACGGCGCCTACGTGCCGGACAAGTACCGCTCCTCGTTCGTCGGCTTCGCGCCCGCGTCGCGGCCCCGGCTCGTGATCGCCGTGATGATCGACGAGCCGTCGGCCGGACAGCACTACGGCGGCGCCGTCGCGGCCCCGGTCTTCGCCGAGGTCATGGCCGGCGCGCTGCGCATCCTGGGCGTGGCGCCGGACGCGCCGCTGCAGCCGATCGAAGCGGCGCCGCCGGCGCTCGAGGTGCGCGAAAGCGTCTGAGCCGGGACGATGGGCCGAACAGGAAATGCAGGATGACTCGGGCCCGCCGTGCCTCGGAAGGGACACCTTCCACGTGGACAGGGAAGTCGACCGGATCTTGAGCGAGCTGCGACAACTCGGCGTCACGCCCGCGGGCCTCGCGGTCGACAGCCGCGCCGTCGCGCCGGGCGAGGTGTTCCTCGCGTATCCGGGCGAGCACGCGGATGGCCGCCGGTACATCCGTGACGCCCTGGCGCGCCGCGCGTCGGCGGTGCTGTGGGAGGGCGCCGGCTTCGACTGGCCGGGGGAGCTCGCGGTCCCGAACCTCGCCGTCGCCGGCCTGAAGCGGCTCGCCGGGCGGCTCGCGGCCGAGGTCTATGGCCGGCCATCGGAGCGGCTGTGGGTGTGCGGCGTCACCGGCACCAACGGCAAGACCTCGTGCAGCCAGTGGATCGCGCAGGCGCTCGAGGCGGGCGGCCGGACGAGCGCCGTGATCGGCACGCTGGGGCTCGGGCTTGTCGGCGCGCTCGAGGAGAACCCGAACACGACCCCCGACGCGGTCGCGCTCCAGCGCGCGCTCGCGCGCTTCCTCGACGACGGCGCGCGCTGCGTCGCCATGGAGGCGTCCTCGATCGGGATCGACCAGGGACGCGTCGACGGCGTGCGGTTCGCCGCGGCGCTCCTCACCAACCTCTCGCGCGATCACCTCGACTACCACGGCGACATGGAGCGCTACGCGCAGGCGAAGCTCGCGCTCTTCCGCGCCCCGGGCCTCGCCCACGCGGTGCTCAACCTCGACGACGCGCTCGGCGTGCGGATCGCCCAGACGCTGGCGCGCAGCGGCGTCGAGCGGATCGGCTACAGCACCGCCGCCGGCGTCGCCGCGGCGAGCGGCCTGGAGCAGTGGCTCGAGGCGCACGACATCGTGCTCTCGGCCGCGGGACTGCGTTTCACTCTGGTGTCCAACCACGGATCGGCTCGGGTCGCGGCGCCGCTCGTCGGCCGCTTCAACGTCGCCAACCTCCTCGGCGTGATCGGCGTCCTCCTCACCGCCGGTTTCACGCTCGACGCAGCGGCGCGAGGCGTGTCGCGGCTCGAGCCGCCCCCGGGCCGGATGCAGCGGCTCGGGGGCGACGGCCGGCCGCTCGTCGTCGTCGACTACGCGCACAGCCCGGACGCGCTCGAGAAGTGCCTGGCGGCGCTGCGCGACGTCGTGCGCGCCCACGGCGGACGCCTGGTGTGCGTGTTCGGGTGCGGCGGCGACCGCGACCGCGGCAAGCGTCCGCTGATGGGCGAGGCGGCGTCGCGCCACGCCGATTTCGTGTGGCTGACGAGCGACAACCCGCGCAGCGAATCGCCGTCCGCCATCATCGACGAGATCCGCCCCGGCGTGCGGGTCGCCCACGACGTCCGCGTCGATCGCCGCGAGGCGATCCGCGCCGCGGTCGGCGCGGCGCGCGCCGACGACGTGGTGCTGATCGCCGGCAAGGGGCACGAGCCCTACCAGGAGATCGCGGGCGTGCGGCGGCCGTTCGCCGACGTCGTAGAGGCGGGACGCGCGCTGGAGGCGTGGCGGCCATGATGCTCGTCTCGGAAGCCGCGGCCGCGCTGGGCGCGACGGTGGTCGGCCCGGACGTCCGGTTCACGTCGGTGTCGACCGACAGCCGCACCGCGGCGGCCGGCGCGCTGTTCGTCGCGCTGCGGGGCGAGCGCTTCGACGGCCACGACTACGTGGGCGCGGCGCGCGAGAGCGGGGCCGCGGCGGCAATGGTGGAGCGCGTCGGCGGCGTCGCCGCCCAGGCCCTGCCGCTCATCGTCGTGGGTGACTCGCGGCTCGCGCTCGGGGCGCTCGCGAAGCACTGGCGCGGCCGGGTCCGGATCCCGGTCATCGCCATCGTCGGGTCCAACGGCAAGACGACCGTCAAGGAGATGACGGCGGGGGCGCTGCGCGCGCACTTCGGCGAGCGGCAGGTGCTCGCCACGCTCGGCAACCTCAACAACGACGTCGGGGTGCCGCTCAGCGCGCTGCGGCTGCGCGAGCACACCTGCGCGGTGCTCGAGATCGGAATGAACCACCCGGGCGAGACCGGCTACCTCGCCGGCATCGCGCGGCCGACGATCGCGGTGATCAACAACGCCCAGCGCGAGCACCAGGAGTTCATGAAGAGCGTCGACGACGTCGCCGGCGAGCACGCCGCGGTGCTGCGCGCCCTGCCGGACGACGGCGTCGCGGTGCTCAACCGCGACGACCCCCACTTCGAGTACTGGGCCGGCGTGGCCGGCAAGCGCCGGATCCTCGACTTCGGCACCGCGACCGGGGCGACCGTGCGCGGCACCTATCGGCTCGCGCCGGCGTCGACCGAGCTCGAGATCGACTTCGACGGCGCGCACGCGGCGGTCGCGCTGCAGGTGCCCGGGGTACACAGCGTGCGCAACGCGCTGGCCGCCGCCGCCGCGGCGCTTGCCGCCGGCGCGAGCCTGGAGGCGGTCGCGCGGGGGCTCGCGGCGTTCCGCGCGGTGAAGGGGAGGCTGCAGTTCCGGCCCGGCCGCAACGGGGTGCTGGTCATCGACGACACCTACAACGCGAACCCGGACTCGGCGCGCGCCGCGATCGAGGTCCTCGCCGCGAGCGAGCGCCCGCGGGTGCTGATCCTCGGCGAGATGGGCGAGGTCGGCGCGCAGGGCGAGGCGTTCCACGCGGAGCTCGGGCGCTACGCGAAGGAGAGCCGCATCGACCGGCTGCTCGCGGTCGGACGGCTCGCGCGGGCCGCGACGCGCGCGTTCGGCGCGGGCGGCGAGCACTTCGACTCGATCGAGGCGGTGATCGCGCGCGCCCAGGGCCTCACCGCGCTGAAGGGCACGATGCTCGTCAAGGGCTCGCGGTTCATGCGCATGGAGCGCGTGGTGGAACACCTCCTGGCGCAGGAGCAGGCGCAATGCTGCTAGAAATCGCTCAGTACCTCTCGCAGGACATCCGCGCGTTCAACGTCTTCAACTACATCACGCTGCGCGCGGTGCTGGCGGCGCTGACCGCGCTCGTCATCTCGTTCCTCGCCGGCCCGGCGATGATCCGCAAGCTCGCGACCTACAAGATCGGCCAGGCGGTGCGCGACGATGGGCCGCAGACGCACCTCGCCAAGGCCGGCACGCCGACGATGGGCGGCGCGCTCCTGCTCGTCTCGATCGTGGTCACGACCGTCCTCTGGGCCGACTGGTCCAACCGCTTCGTGTGGGTGGTGCTCGCGGTCACGCTCGGCTTCGGCGCGATCGGCTGGGTCGACGACTACCGCAAGGTCGTCCATCGCAACCCGAAAGGGCTGTCGGCGCGCGAGAAATACTTCTGGCAGTCGGTGATCGGGCTGGTCGCCGCGGTGTATCTCGCGTTCGTCGTGCCGACGGCGAGCGCGACCCAGGCCTGGACCCTGTTCGTGCAGTGGGTGACCAGCGGGTTCGCCACCGACCTGCCGGGCAAGGCCGACCTCATCGTGCCGTTCTTCAAGAACATCGCCTATCCGCTCGGCGTCTTCGGCTTCATCCTGGTCACCTACCTCGTGATCGTCGGCACGTCGAACGCCGTGAACCTCACCGACGGGCTCGACGGGCTGGCGATCATGCCGGCGGTGATGGTGGGCGGCGCGCTCGGGATCTTCGCCTACGTCGCCGGCCACGCGGTGTACGCGAAGTACCTGCTGTTCCCCTACATCCCCGGGTCGAGCGAGCTGGCGGTGTTCTGCGGCGCCCTGGTCGGCGCCGGGCTCGGCTTCCTCTGGTTCAACGCCTATCCCGCCGAGGTCTTCATGGGCGACGTCGGCGCGCTCGCGCTCGGCGCGGCGCTCGGCACGGTCGCGGTGATCGCGCGCCAGGAGATCGTGCTGTTCATCATGGGCGGGGTGTTCGTCGCCGAGACGCTCTCGGTGATGGTGCAGGTCTTCTACTTCAAGGCGACCGGCGGCAAGCGGATCTTCCGCATGGCGCCGCTCCATCACCACTACGAGCTCGGCGGGTGGAAAGAAACGCAGGTGGTGGTGCGGTTCTGGATCATCACCGTCGTGCTCGTCCTGTTCGGCCTCTCGACCTTGAAGCTGAGATAGCCGCGGCGTGGAACTGAGCGGACGCAAGGTGCTGGTGCTGGGGGTCGGCGAGACCGGGCTCTCGATGGCGCGCTGGGTCGCGCGCGCGGGCGCCGCAGTTCGTGCCGCCGACACGCGGGCCGCGCCGCCGGCGCTCGCCGCACTCCGGGCCGCGCTGCCGCAGGCCGAGGTCGTCACCGGCCCGTTTGCCGACCGCCTGCTCGAGGGGGTCGAGCTCGTCGCCGCGAGCCCCGGCGTCCCGGCCGCGTCGCCCGTGGTCCAGGCGGCGCTCGCACGCGGGCTCGAGGTCGTGGGCGACATCGAGCTCTTCGCGCGCTTTCTCGTGGGCCGGCCCGGCGCGCGGGTGGTCGCCATCACCGGCACGAACGGCAAGACCACCGTCACCGCGCTCGCCGGGAGCATGTGCCGCGCGGCGGGTCGCGACGCGCAGGTCGCCGGAAACATCTCGCCCGCGGTCCTGACGGCGCTCATGGACCGGCTCGACGCCGGGCGGCTCCCCGAGGTCTGGGTCCTCGAGCTGTCGAGCTTCCAGCTCGAGACGACGCGGTCCCTCGCCCCCGACGTCGCGACGGTCCTCAACGTGACCGCCGATCACCTCGACCGCTATCCCGGGCTCGAAGCCTATGCGGCCACCAAGGCGCGGATCTTCGACGGCGGCGGCGCGCAGGTGCTCAACCGCGACGACCCTCGTTCCAGCGCACTGCGGCGGGCGGGCCGGCGCATCGTCACGTTCGGCCTCAACCCGCCCCCGGAACACGAGGCGTTCGGAATGCTCAAGGTGTCCGGGGAGCATTGGCTGGCGCTGGGGGCGACGCCGCTCCTGCGGGCGCGCGAGCTGCAGCTCGCCGGGCTGCACAACGCCGCGAACGCGCTCGCCGCCCTGGCGCTGTGCCGGTCGATCGGCCTGCCGCTCGCGCCGCTCCTCGACGCGCTGAAGGGCTTCGCGGGGCTTCCGCACCGCGTCGCGCCGGTCGCGCAGGTCGGCGGCGTCTCGTTCTACGACGACTCGAAGGGCACCAACGTCGGCTCGACCGTGGCCGCGCTCGCCGGGCTGGCGCGGCAGCTGAACGGCAGCCACGGGAAAGTGGTCCTCATCGCCGGTGGCGACGGCAAGCAGCAGGACTTCGCGCCGCTGCGCGATGCGGTCGCCGACGCGGCGCAGACCGTGGTGCTGATCGGCCGGGACGCGCCGCTCATCGAATCGGCGCTTGCCGGCAGCGGCGCGCGCATCGAGCGCGCAGCGAGCATGGCGGACGCAGTCGCACGCGCGTTCCACGCGGCCCGCCCCGGCGACGCGGTGCTGCTCTCGCCGGCGTGCGCGAGCTTCGACATGTTCACCGACTACAAGCAGCGCGGCGAGGTGTTCTGCGCCGCCGTCCTGGAGCTCGAGCATGCTCGCCCGCGCTGAGAGCACCCGCCGCAGCGCGCTCGCCGAGTACGACTCGACCGTCGTCTGGGCGACCGCGGTGCTGCTGACCCTCGGGCTGGTGATGGTGTACTCGGCGTCGATCGCGACCGCCGAGAGCTCCCGCGCGTCGGGCGGGGTCGCGACGTACTACCTCGTCCGGCACGCCGCGTTCCTGGGCACCGCCGTCCTCGCGGCGCTGGTCGCGTTCCAGATCCCGATGCGCGCCTGGCAGTGGCTCGCGCCGTGGCTGTTCGTCCTCGGCGTGCTGCTGCTCGCGGCGGTCCTCGTTCCCGGCATCGGGCGGGAGGTGAACGGCGCGCGCCGCTGGATCGCGCTCGGGATCGTCAACTTCCAGCCGTCCGAGCTGATGAAGCTCGCGGTGGTGCTCTACACCGCCGACTACGCGGTCCGCAAGCACGCGCTCCTGCACAGCTTCCGGCGCGGCCTGCTGCCGATGGTCGGCGTGATGCTGGTCGTCGGGTGGCTGCTCCTGGGCGAGCCGGACTTCGGCGCGTTCGTCGTCATCTGCGCGATCGCGATCGCGATCCTGTTCGTGGCCGGCATGAACGGCCGGTGGTTCGCCGCGCTGGTCGCGCTCGCGGGGATCGGCTTCACGCTGCTCGTCGTCACCTCGCCGTACCGCGTGCAGCGGATCTTCGGCTTCATGGACCCGTGGGCCGACGCCTACGGGCGGGGCTACCAGCTGTCGCACGCGCTGATCGCGTTCGGCCGCGGCGAGTGGTTCGGCGTGGGACTGGGCGGGAGCGTCGAGAAGCTGCACTACCTGCCGGAGGCGCACACCGACTTCCTGCTCGCGGTCATCGGCGAGGAGCTCGGCTTCGCCGGGGTCGTCGTCGTGATCGGGCTGTTCGCGTGGCTGTGCCTGCGCGCCTTCGCGATCGGCCGGCGCGCCGCCGACCTCGAGCGCCCGTTCGCGGCGCTCGTGGCGCAGGGCGTCGCGGTGTGGCTCGGCGTGCAGGCGTTCATCAACATGGGCGTGAACCTGGGCGTGCTCCCCACCAAGGGACTGACCTTGCCGTTCATGAGCTTCGGCGGGAGCGCGCTCGTTACGAGCTGCGTGGCGCTAGCGATCCTGCTGCGGGTGGACTGGGAAAACCGCCAACTCATGCGGGGGTCATCCGCATGAGCCGGGCGGCGTTCACGCCGCCCGGCGCGCCGCGGAGCGGCGCGTTGGCGGTTTCGGCGGAGACTCATGCGCGCAGAGCGCGCGTGATGTCGGAGCCAAAGCAGGCAACTCAAATCAGGGGACAACCGGGATGAGCCGCACCGCGCAAGCGAATCTGCAGTCGCTCGAGCCGCGCGTCCTGTCGATGGACACGACGACGCACATCGCGTTGGCGGACGCGGGGGGCGAGGCGGAAGCGATCGCCGAGGCGGCGGATATCGAGGTGAACGCCACGCCTTGCGCCGACGGGGTCGAGGAATGCGCCGCGGCACGCGAGGCGCCGGAACCGCTGGCGCTGACTTGCGAGGCGGATCTCCGCGTGGGTTGGGGCGAACTGCAAGAGTGGCTCGCACGATCATGATCATGGCAGGGGGAACCGGCGGCCACGTGTTCCCAGCGCTCGCGGTGGCCGACTGCCTCCGCGCGGACGGCTGGCGCGTGGTGTGGCTCGGCGCGCGCACCGGGATGGAGGCAACGGTCGTCCCGCGGCACGGCCACGAGCTGGCCTGGATCCGCTTCGCCGGCCTGCGCGGCAAGGGACTGCTGGCGAAGCTGCTCCTGCCGCTGAATCTGCTGGTCGCCTTCTGGCAGAGCCTGCGGGCGATCCGCGCGTACCGGCCGGACGTCGTCCTCGGCATGGGCGGGTACATCGCGTTTCCCGGCGGGATGATGGCCGCGCTCCTCGGGCGCCCGCTCGTGATCCACGAGCAGAACTCGATCGCCGGCCTGGCGAACCGGGTGCTCGCGGGCGTCGCCGACCGGATCCTCGTGGCATTCCCGGGTGCGCTGCCCCGGTCGCGGCTCGTCGGCAATCCGGTGCGCGAGCCGATCGCTAGGGTGTCCCCACCCGCAGCGCGCTATGCCGCGCGGTCGGGGCCGCTCCGAGTGCTGGTCGTGGGCGGCAGCCTCGGCGCGGCGGCATTGAACGAGCTCGTTCCGAAGGCGCTGGCGCTGCTGCCGGTGGGCGCCCGTCCGCGGGTGACGCACCAGTCCGGCGCGAAGCATCTCGATGCGCTGCGCGCCAACTACCGGTCGGCCGGCGTCGAGGGCAACCTCGTCGCCTTCATCGACGACATGGCCGAGGCGTACGCCGACGCCGACGTGGTCCTCTGCCGCGCCGGCGCGACGACCGTGGCCGAGCTGGCGGCGGCCGGTGTCCCGGCCATCCTCGTGCCGTTCCCGTTCGCGGTCGACGACCATCAGACCACGAACGCGCGCTACCTCGCCGATCAAGGCGCGGCGATCCTCGTGCCGCAGCGCAGCCTCACCCCCGAGAAGCTCGCCGACACCTTGCGCGGACTCACGCGCCCGGCGCTCGCCGCGATGGCCGAGAAGGCGCGCTCGCTCGGCCGCCCGGACGCCGCGCGCGCCGTGGCCGAAGCCTGCATCGAGTTGGCGGGATGAACCGGTGAAGCACAAGGTCAAGCACATCCACTTCGTGGGCATCGGCGGCTCCGGGATGAGCGGGATCGCCGAGGTGCTGCTCAACCTCGGCTATCGGGTGAGCGGCTCGGACATCGCCGCCAACCCGGCGACCGAGCGCCTGGCGAAGCTGGGGGCGAACGTCGCGATCGGACACGCGGCGGAGCACGTCGCGGGCGCGGATGCGGTCGTCGTCTCGACGGCGGTGAGACCGGACAACCCGGAGGTGATCAGCGCGCGGAACCGGCGCGTTCCGGTGGTGCCGCGCGCACTGATGCTCGCCGAGCTGATGCGCCTCAAGCAGGGGATCGCGGTGGCGGGCACCCACGGCAAGACCACTACCACGAGCCTGGTCGCGAGCGTGCTCGCCGAAGCGGGGCTCGATCCGACGTTCGTGATCGGCGGGCGGCTGACCGCCGCCGCCGCCAGCGCGCGGCTCGGCGCGGGCGAGTTCATCGTTGTCGAGGCGGACGAGTCGGACGCCTCGTTCCTCCATCTGCTGCCGGTGATGGCGGTGGTCACGAACATCGACGCCGATCACATGGAAACCTACCAGCACGACTTCGCGCGCCTGAAGCAGGCGTTCGTGCAGTTCCTCCAGAACCTGCCCTTCTACGGTGCCGCGATCCTGTGCGCCGACGACGCGAACGTGCGCGAGATCATGCCGTTCGTGTCGAAGCCCATCGTCACCTACGGCCTCGCCGCCGACGCGATGGTGCGCGCCGAAAGCGTCGCGGTCTGCAACGGCGAGATGTGCTTCCGCGCGGTCCGCGAGGGCGTCCCGGGCGCGCTCGACGTCCGGCTCAATCTGCCCGGGCGGCACAACGTGCAGAACGCACTCGCCGCGATCGCCGTCGGCACCGAGCTCGGCGTCGGGGACGCCGCGATCCTGAAGGCGCTGGCGGAGTTCCGCGGCGTCGGGCGCCGGTTCCAGCGCTACGGCGACGCGGCGCTTCCCGGCGGCGGGCGCTTCACGCTCGTCGACGACTACGGCCATCACCCGGTCGAGATGGCCGCGGCGCTCGCGGCGGCGCGCGGCGCGTTTCCCGGGCGCCGGATCGTGCTCGCCTTCCAGCCGCACCGCTACACCCGCACGCGCGACCTCTTCGAGGACTTCGTGCGCGTGCTGTCGACGGTCGATGCCCTCGTGCTCGCCGAGGTCTATCCGGCCGGCGAGGCGCCGATCGTCGCCGCGGACGGCCGGGCGCTCGCCCGCGCGGTGCGCGTGGCGGGGAAGGTCGAGCCGCTGTTCGTCGAGCACGTCACCGACGTGCCGGCCGCGATCCTGCAGGTCGCGCGCGACGGCGACCTGGTCGTGACCATGGGCGCGGGATCGATCGGCGGAGTGCCGCAGAAGCTGGTGGCGGGTAATGGGTAATGAACAGGTCCACGGGTGGTGGGGATGGGCAGCGCGGACCGAGACGCCCGCGCCCTCGGCCCGCTACCCGTCGCCCGTCAGGTTCTTCATGAGCGAGCCGGTCGGCCTCGACCAGACCGGGCTGCGCGGCCGGTTGCTCGAGCACGAGCCGATGGCGCGGCACGTGTCCTGGCGCGCCGGCGGCGCAGCGGCGCGGGCGTACGTGCCGCACGACCTCGCGGATCTCCAGCTCTTCCTGCAGCTCGTGCCGCCGCAGGAGCCGGTCGTCTTCGTCGGCCTCGGCTCGAACCTCCTCGTTCGGGACGGCGGGTTCGACGGCACCGTCGTTCTCATGCACGACACGCACGGCGCCATCCGGCTCGACGGCGAGCACGTCTTCGCCGCGGCCGGCGTGGCGAGCCCGAAGGTCGCGCGCTTCGCCGCGACCCAGGGCCTCGAGGGCGCCGAGTTCCTGGCCGGCGTCCCCGGCACCGTCGGCGGCGCGCTCGCGATGAACGCCGGCTGCTATGGGTCCGAGACCTGGGAGTTCGTGGCGCGGGTCGATACGGTCGACCGCCACGGCCGGCTGCGGGCACGGACGCCGGAGGACTTCGAGCTCGGCTATCGGCACGTGAAGCTGGCGATCGACGAGCGCCGCTTCACGACCGAAGGCGAGCCGCCGCCGGGCCCGCCTCCGGAGGAGTGGTTCGTCTCGGCCTGGTTCCGGTTCCGTCGCGGCGACGGCGAGCGGGCGCGGCGGCGCGTCAAGGCACTGCTCGCGCGGCGGATCGCGACCCAGCCGCTCGCCCTCCCGAACGCCGGCTCGGTGTTCCGCAACCCGCCGGGCGACCACGCGGCGCGGCTCATCGAGGCGTGCGGGCTCAAGGGCTTCGCGATCGGCGGCGCGCGGATCTCGGGGCAGCACGCCAACTTCATCGTCAACCCGAAGGGCAGCGCGCGGGCCGCGGACATCGAGGCCCTGATCGAGCGCGCACGGCGCGCGGTGCGCGACCGCTTCGGCATCGACCTCGTGGCCGAAGTGCGGATCATCGGAGAGCGAGCATGAGCCCGCCGGGCCGCCCCAAGGGCGAACTCCGAGCGCGGAGCGCGAGGGTAGTCCTGAGCCCGCCGGGCCGCCCCAAGGGCGAACCCCGAGCGCGGAACGCGAGGGTAGTCCTGAGCCCGCCGGGCCGCCCCAAGGGCGAACCCCGAGCGCGCAGCGTGAGGGTAGTCCATTGACCTTCGGCAAGGTCGCCGTCCTGCTCGGGGGCCGCTCCGCGGAGCGCGAGGTGTCGCTGAAGAGCGGCGCAATGGTGCTCGCCGCGCTGCAGCAGAAGGGCGTGGATGCGCACGCGTTCGATCCGCGCGACCGCGGCCTCGACGCGCTGATCGCGGAGCGCTTCGACCGCGTGTTCATCGCGCTCCACGGCCGCTACGGCGAGGACGGCACGGTCCAGGGCGCGCTCGAGCTCCTCGGCATCCCCTACACCGGCTCGGGCGTGCTCGGGAGCGCGCTCGCGATGGACAAGTGGCGGACGAAGCTGGTGTGGCAGGCCGCCGGCGTTCCGACCCCGCCCTACGAGCTGCTCGGGCCCGCGACCGACTTCAACGCGCTCGCCGCCCGGCTCGGCCTGCCGATCATGGTGAAGCCGGCGAACGAAGGCTCCTCGATCGGGATGACGAAGGTAAAGCGAGCTGCCGACCTCGAGGAGGCGTACGCCCTCGCCGCGAACTACGACCCGGTCGTGATCGCGGAAGGCTTCATCGACGGCCCGGAGCTCACCGGCGGCATCCTCGGCCGCGAGGCGCTGCCGCTCATCCGCCTCGAGACGCCGCGCGACTTCTACGACTACGACGCGAAGTACGTCGCCGACGACACGCGCTACCTCCTGCCCTGCGGCCTGCCGGCGGCGGCCGAGCGCGAGCTCCAGGCCGCGGGCTTGCGCGCGTTCGACGTGCTCGCCTGCCGCGGCTGGGGACGGGTCGACCTCATGCTGGACCGCGCGGGGCGGCCGTACTTCCTGGAGGTCAACACCTCGCCCGGGATGACCGATCACTCGCTCGTGCCGATGGCGGCGCGCCACGCGGGGCGCTCGTTTCCGGACCTGTGCGTGCGCATTCTCGAGCTCGCCACCGTGGGCGAGGGGGGCTAGCGTGTGGCATAGCCCCAGGCTCCTGAACGCCGCTGCCGACGCGCTCTACTGCCTCGCGGCCGCGCTCGCCGTCTGGATCGCGGCCGAAGCGGCGCTGCGTGCGCCGTTCCTGCCGGTGCGGACCGTGGCTCTGGCGGGCGACCTCCGCCACGTCGATGCGGAGCGCGTGCGCGCGAGCCTCGAGGGGCGGCTCGCCGGCAACTTCTTCGGCGTGGCGCTCGCGGACGTCCGCCGCGCGCTCGAGGCGCTGCCCTGGGTCCGCCACGTCGAGGTGCGTCGCGAGTGGCCGGATCGACTCGTCGCCCGGATCGAAGAGCACGTCGTCCTGGCGCGCTGGCCGGGCAACCGGCTCGTGAGCACGACCGGCGAGGTGTTCGAGGCGGGGGGCTCCCATGGGGCGCTCCCGCAGCTCGCGGGCCCGCCGGGCACCGAGCGCGAGCTCGCGCGGCGATTCCTCGCGTTCCGGGAGCTGCTCGCGCCGCTCGGCGCCGCGCCGGTGCAGGTCCAGCTCTCGGCGCGACGGGCGTGGCAGATCCAGCTCGCGAACGGGCTCGTGCTCGAGCTCGGCCGCGACCAGGCGAGGCAGTCCCTCGAGGAGCGGCTCGCGCGCTTCGTCGCGGCGTATCCGCGCATCGCGGCGGAGCTCGAGCGGCCACCCGAGCACATCGACCTCCGCTACCCGAACGGATTCGCGATCCGCGTCTCGGGAGCGGCGGCGGCGAAGCGCGAGGCCAGACCGCAGGACCGGCGCACTTGATTGGAGGAAGAGCCATGAAGAAGCACCTCATGTTCGCCGCCCCGGCCGGGGCGGACGCGCTCGAGCGGATGTTCGACGTCGATCCGCCGGCGCCGCCCGAGGCCGCCGGCGCGCGCGCGCCGTACCTCGGGCGCGCCCGCCGCGACACCCGCAGTCTCATCGTGGGGCTCGACATCGGGACCTCGAAGGTGGTCGCGCTCGTGGGCGATCTCCTGCCCGACGGGCGGCTCGAGATCATCGGCATGGGCAGCCACGAGTCGCGGGGCCTCAAGAAGGGCGTGGTGGTCAACATCGAGTCCACGGTCAGCGCGATCCAGCGCGCGCTGGAGGAAGCCGAGCTGATGGCCGACTGCAAGATCCAGCGGGTCCACGTCGGCATCGCGGGCAGCCACATCCGCAGCTTCAACTCCACCGGCATGGTCGCGGTCAAGGACAAGGAGGTGACGCCGCTCGACGTCGACCGCGCGATCGAGACCGCGCGCGCGATGCCGATCCCGACCGACCAGCAGGTGCTGCACATCCTCACCCAGGAATTCCTGATCGACGGTCAGGACGGCATCCGCGAGCCGCTCGGGATGTCGGGGGTGCGCCTGGAGGTGAAGGTGCACATCGTCACCGGGGCGGTGAGCGCGGCCCAGAACGTCGTGAAGTGCGTGCGCCGCTGCGGGCTCGAGGTCGCGGACCTGGTGCTGCAGCCGCTCGCCTCCTCGATCGCGGTGCTCTCCGAGGACGAGCGGGAGCTCGGCGTGGCGCTCGTCGACATCGGCGGCGGGACGACCGACATCGCGATCTTCCGCGAGGGCGCGATCCGGCACACCGCGGTCATCCCGATCGCCGGGGACCAGATCACGAGCGACGTCGCGATGGCGCTGCGCACGCCGACCCCGGAGGCGGAGCTGGTCAAGATCCGCCACGGCTGCGCGCTGCGGCAGCTCGCCGACCCGGCCGAGACGATCGAGGTCCCGGGGCTCGGCGATCGCCCGCCGCGGAGCCTTTCCCGGCAGACGCTCGCCGAGGTGATCGAGCCGCGGGTCGAGGAGCTCTACACCCTCGTCCAACAGGTGCTGCGCCAGTCGGGGTTCGAGGAGCTGCTGTCGTCGGGCGTGGTGCTGACCGGCGGCTCGTCGGTCATGCAGGGCATGGTCGAGCTCGGCGAGGAGATCTTCCACATGCCGGTGCGGCTCGGGGTGCCGCGCTACGCCGGCGGCCTCGCGGACGTCGTGGAGAGCCCGCGCTACGCCACCGTGATGGGGCTGCTCGCGGAAGGCCGCGCGCAGCTCGAGCGCGGGATCCTGGCGCGGCAGACCGGCACCTTCCGCGGGACGCTGCGGCGGATGCGGCAATGGTTCCAGAGCAACTTCTGAAGGATCGACGGGTCGTGAATCACCCGTCACCGGACTCTAGAAAGGAGGCAGGCATGTTCGAGATCGTGGAAACGCATCAAGCGGGTGGGACGGTGATCAAGGTCGTCGGCGTGGGCGGTGCCGGCGGGAACGCGGTCGATCACATGATCCGCAACGGCGTGGTCGGCGTCGAGTTCGTCGTCGCGAACACCGACGCGCAGTCGCTGTCGCGCTGCCTGGCGAAGCACCAGCTGCAGCTCGGCTCGAGCGGCCTCGGCGCGGGCGCGAAGCCCGAGGCCGGGCGCGCCGCGGCGCTCGAGCAGCGCGAGACGATCCGCGAGGTCCTCGCGGGCAGCCACATGTGCTTCATCACCGGCGGGATGGGCGGCGGCACCGGGACCGGCGCCGCGCCGGTGGTCGCGGAGATCGCGCGCGAGATGGGCGTGCTCACGGTCGCGGTCGTGACCAAGCCGTTCGCGTTCGAGGGCCGGCGCCTGCGGATCGCCGAGGCCGGGATCGAGGAGCTCGCCGAGCACGTCGACTCGCTCATCGTCATCCTCAACGAGAAGCTGATGGACGTGCTGGGCGAGGACGTGTCGATGAAGGACGCCTTCCGGGCCGCCGACGACGTGCTCTACAACGCGGTCGCGGGGATCTCCGAGATCATCAACTGCCCGGGGCTCGTCAACGTCGACTTCGAGGACGTCCGCACGGTCATGGCCGAGATGGGAATGGCCATGATGGGCTCCGCCTACGCCGCGGGCATCGACCGCGCCCGGGTCGCGGCCGAGCAGGCGGTGGCGAGCCCGCTGCTCGAGGGCGTCAACCTGTCGGGCGCGCGCGGCGTCGTCGTGAACATCACGGCGAGCGAAGCCCTCAAGATGCGCGAGGTGCACGAGGTGATGCGCACCATCCAGAGCTTCTCGGCCGAGGACGCCCACATCATCTTCGGCGCCGTGTACGACGAGGCGATGGGGGACAACCTGCGCGTCACGGTCGTGGCGACCGGACTCGGCAACCGCGAGGTGGTGCGGAGCCAGAAGCCGCAGCTCGTGGTGCAGCGGACCGGCACGGACCACCACGCGGTGGGGGTGGTCGTGGACTACGGCTCGCTCGAGGCGGCCCCGGCGGTGTTCCGCAAGAACCGGAACTCCACGGTCGAGGCCCTGAGCGCGAGCGGGGTAGACAAGTACGACATCCCGGCATTTCTCAGGAAGCAGGCCGACTGAGGGGGAGTGTGCAATTCGACTAGCGCGGGCCACCGAATCCCTTGCCGCGGCTCGGGGGTGCCGTGATATGCTGCAAGCCTTTGCCCGGCAAGAAGAATCCGTGCTGAAGCAGCGCACCATCAAGAGCGCGATCCAGGCCACCGGCGTCGGTCTGCATACCGGGAGGAAGGTCGCGATGACGCTGCGTCCGGCGCAACCCGACCAGGGCATCGTGTTTCGCCGCCTCGATCTGCCGCAGCCGGTCGACATCCGTGCGGCCGCGCGCGCGGTCACCGACACGCGGCTGTGCAGCGCGGTCGAGGGGCAGGGCGCGAAGGTCGCTACCGTCGAGCACCTCATGTCCGCGCTCGCGGGCCTCGGGATCGACAACCTCTACGTCGACCTTACCGGACCGGAAGTGCCGATCATGGACGGCAGCGCCGGGCCGTTCGTCTACCTGCTGCAGTCCGCCGGCATCGCGGAGCAGCGCGCGCCGAAGCGCTTCTTCCGCATTCGCCGTCCGGTCGAGGTGCGCGACGGCGACAAGTGGGCGCGCTTCGAGCCCTACGACGGCTTCCGGGTCTCGTTCTCGATCGTCTTCGACCACCCGGTGTTCGAGCGGACGAGCCAGTCGCTCACCATCGATTTCGCCGAGACTTCCTACACGAAGGAGGTGGCGCGCGCCCGGACCTTCGGGTTCGTCCAGGACGTCGAGGCGATGCGCGACGCCGGGCTCGCGCTCGGCGGCAGCCTCGACAACGCCGTGGTGCTCGACGAGTACCGGGTGCTGAACACCGACGGCCTGCGCTACGCGGACGAGTTCGTGAAGCACAAGGTGCTCGACGCAATCGGCGACCTGTACCTCGTGGGCCACCCGCTGATCGGGGCGTTCTCGGCCCACAAGTCGGGCCATGCGCTGAACAACCAGCTCCTCCGCGCGACGCTGGACCAGGCGGACGCGTGGGAGCTCGTGAGCTTCGAGCGGGCCGACGAGGCGCCCGCCGGGCTCGCCAAGGCGTTCGCGCTCGCGACCTGAGCCTTCCCTTGGCGGGCTCGGATTCGCGCCGGCGAATCCTTCGAATCCCCCCCCGCTCACCGTGCTGGTCGTCCTCCGGATCGTCGCCTACGTCGCCGTCATTCTGATCGGCGCCGCGCTCGCGGCCTTCCTCTTCACCAAGGAGCGACGGTTCCTGCGCTTCGCCTGGCAGGTCTGCAAGTACGCGCTGGTCTTCGCGGGGGTGGTGCTCGCGCTGCTCGCCCTCGAGCGGGCCGCCGTGCTCTAGCCCGGGCCGCCCCGACGGCCCCCCGGGGACGATGCCAATGGCATATACTGGCGGGGGCGCGGTACCGGCCGCGACAAAGTTGGCAGGGGACTAGTCGCCACGGGATGCCAGGGCCCGGATCGTGCGCTGCAGCCGGCCGTCGGGCAGCCGAAGGCCGAGCTGGGCGAGCGCGGCCCGGGCCGCGGCCGAGAGAAGTAGGGCTTTTTTCTCAGGGACTTGCACCGCGAAGCTCCGGGTGGGTTGCACGTCGACTTTGATTCCGGTAGCTTTCAGACCACGCTTGCCCAGAACCCCGAGGATCCTGGGCTCTAAGTGTCGGAGCTTCGCCGCGGTGGCGTTGGTTCCCGCAACAACAACAACGACTCCCTGCTTGTAATTCGCGATCACGCACGATCGCCGCAGGTTATCCGGCAGCACTTCGGAGAGTTGCTGGCGGATGGCGAGGAGCAAGGCGGCCTGGGGCACCAGCCGGCTGGTGCCATCACCATGGTCCAGGTATTCGCCGAGGCGCTTGGCCTGCATGAGAGTGACCCGAGGGGGGCGCATGCATATTATTGTTGTATCCGACCAGCTGGCCAAGGCCCGGTCGCTGGAGTTCTCCCTCCGGCACCTGGTGCTCGGGGGGCTGGCAATGTCCGCCGGCGTCGTTCTGCTGGCGTTCTTCCTTTCCTATCTGGGGGTCCGGCACGCCGCCGACCTGAACCTCCCGGTGCTGCAGTCGCTCGTGCGCTCGGCCGAGCTCGAGGAAACCCGGCGCGCCGATGATTTCCTGCGCCAGAACCTGAACGTTATGGCGGTGAAGCTCGGCGAGATGCAGGCGAACATGATGCGTCTCGACGCGCTCGGCGAGCGGCTCTCGTCGGCGGCGGGAATCCGGCCGAGCGACTTCCGCTTCGGCGAAGTCCCGGCGCGCGGGGGCGCGATGCCGACCGTCCTCATGCCGCGCGACCTGTCGCTGGGCGAGTTCAGCCGCCAGCTCGACTCCCTCGCGCTGCAGATGGAAACGCGCAGCGACTACTACGACGTGCTCGAGTCCCAGCTCTTCAACGCGCACCTGCGGCAGACCTTCATCCCGACCGCGCTGCCGGTCGAGATGGGCACCTGGAACGCCTCGGGCTTCGGCTGGCGAATCGACCCGATCACCGGCCAGATGGCGATGCACGAAGGCATCGACTTCATCGCCGCGCCGGGCACCCCGATCCATGCCGCCGCGGCGGGGGTCGTCATCACCGCCGAGTTCCAGCCCGCCTACGGCAACATGGTCGAGGTCGACCACGGCGGGGACCTGGTGACCCGCTACGCCCACGCCTCGAAGGTGCTCGTCAAGCCCGGGCAGCTCGTCAAGCGCGGCGAGAAGATCGCCGAGGTCGGCAGCACCGGCCGCTCGACCGGGCCGCATCTGCACTTCGAAGTGCGCGTCAAGGGCGGGGCCCAGAACCCCGCCCGGTTCCTGTTCTCCCGGACCGGCGTCGCGGCGGCCAAGCGCTAGGCCCTCCGGCCCGGCGGGCGCCGCGTGGCGCCGGTCACGCGCGTTCGTCGCAGCTCGCGGGAATCGCGCTAGTTCAATGATAAACTAGCACTTTTTTCCCGCGCCTCCGCTCCCCATCCCCACGCGATGATCCCCCGCCTCCTCAGGGCGATCTTTGGCAGCCGCAACGATCGCCTGCTAAAGCATTACGCCAAGACCGTCGCGCGCATCAACGCGCTCGAAGCCGGGATCGCCGCGCTCTCGGACGAGGCGCTCGCGGCGAAGACGCCCGAGCTCAAGGAGCGTTTCGCCAAGGGCGAGGCGCTCGACGACCTGCTGCCGGAGGCGTTCGCCGTCGTGCGCGAGGCGGCGAAGCGCACGCTGGAGATGCGCCACTTCGACGTGCAGCTCATCGGCGGCATGGTCCTCCACGACGGCAAGATCGCCGAGATGCGCACCGGCGAGGGCAAGACGCTGGTGGCGACCCTGCCCGCGTACCTCAACGCGCTCACCGGACGCGGCGTCCACATCGTCACGGTCAACGACTACCTCGCGAGCCGCGATGCCGCCTGGATGGGGAAGATCTACGGCTTCCTCGGGATGACCGTCGGGACGATCCTGTCGCAGATGCCGCACGAGGAGAAGCACGCCGCCTACGCCGCCGATATCACCTACGGCACCAACAACGAGTTCGGCTTCGACTACCTGCGCGACAACATGGCGATGCGCGTGGACGAGCGGTTTCAAAAGCGCCTGCACTACGCGATCGTCGACGAGGTCGACTCGATCCTGATCGACGAGGCGCGTACCCCGCTCATCATCTCGGGCCAGGCCGAGGACCGCACCGACGTGTACCTGAAGATGGACCAGGTGGCGCCGCTGCTCAAGCGCCAGCCGACGGTCGATGGCCCGGGCGACTTCTACGTCGACGAGAAGAACCACACGGTGCTCCTCTCCGAGACCGGTCACGAGAACGCCGAGGCCTTCCTCGCGCGCGCCGGGATGCTCCCCGACGGGGCGAGCCTCTACGAGCCGGCCCACGTCAACCTGAACCATCACCTCTACCAGGCGCTGCGCGCCCACAACCTGTACGCGCGCGACCGGCACTACGTGGTGCAGAACGGCGAGATCATCATCGTCGACGAGTTCACCGGACGGCTCATGCCCGGCCGGCGCTGGTCGGACGGCCTGCACCAGGCGATCGAGGCGAAGGAACGGGTCGACATCCAGAGCGAGAATCAGACGCTCGCGTCGATCACCTTCCAGAACTACTTTCGGCTGTACCAGAAGCTCGCGGGCATGACCGGCACCGCCGACACCGAGGCCTACGAGTTCCAGGAGATCTACAACCTCGAGGTCGTGGTGATCCCGACCCACATGGACATGGTCCGCGCGGATCGCCTTGACCAGGTCTACAAGACCGAGCGCGAGAAGTACGAGGCGGTGGTCGCCGACATCAAGGCCTGCTACGCCCGCGGCCAGCCGGTGCTCGTCGGCACGACCTCGATCGAGAATTCCGAGAAGCTCTCCGGGATGCTGCAGAAGGACGGCTTCGCGCACCAGGTGCTGAACGCGAAGCAGCACGCCTCCGAGGCGCAGATCATCGTGCAGGCCGGCCGGCCGAAGATGGTCACCATCGCCACCAACATGGCCGGCCGCGGCACCGACATCGTGCTCGGCGGCAACGTCGAGAAGCAGCTGGACCTGGTGCGCGCCGATCCGTCGCTCACCGATGCCGAGAAGACGGCGCGCGTCGCGACCCTGCGCGAGGAATGGCGCAAGCTCCACCAGCAGGTGGTCGACGCCGGCGGGCTCCACATCATCGGCACCGAGCGCCACGAGTCGCGGCGCATCGACAACCAGCTGCGCGGCCGCTCCGGGCGCCAGGGCGACCCGGGGTCGTCGCGCTTCTACCTCTCGCTCGAGGACCCGCTGCTCCGGATCTTCGCCGGCGAGCGGATCAAGGGCATCATGGAGCGGCTGAAGATGCCCGAGGGCGAGCCGATCGAGCACACCCTCGTGACCCGCTCGATCGAGAGCGCGCAGCGCAAGGTCGAGGCGCACAACTTCGACATCCGGAAGCAGCTCCTCGAGTACGACAACGTCGCCAACGACCAGCGCAAGAACGTCTACGAGCTGCGCAACCAGATCCTCGAGAACGAGGGCGTCCAGGAGATGGTCAAGAGCCTCCGCGACGGCGTGGTCACCGATCTCCTCCGGGCGCACGTGCCGCCGGACAGCGTGGAGGAGCAGTGGGACATCCCGGGGCTCGAGGCGGCGCTGCACGTCGAGCTCGGTCTGCACGCGCCGGTCAAGCAGTGGCTCGACGAGGAGCCGAACCTCGGCGAGGAGGCGCTGCGCGCGCGGCTCATCACGTTCATGGACGAGGCGTATGCGCGTCGCTATGCCGACGCCCCGGACGACGGGGCCCGGCACATCGAGCGCTGGGTGCTGCTCCAGGTGCTCGATCAGCACTGGCGCGAGCACCTCGGCGCGCTCGACCAACTGCGCCAGGGCATCCATCTCCGCGGCTACGCGCAGAAGAACCCGAAGCAGGAGTACAAGCGCGAGGCGTTCGAGCTGTTCGGCGCGATGCTCGAGACCGTGAAGCGGGAGGTGACGCGCATCCTCACGCACGTCGAGCTCAAGACCCAGGAGCAGGTGCGACAGGTCGAGGAGCTGGAGCGCACGGCGCGCGCGCCCGAGAACGTCCAGTACCAGCACCCCGCGCCGCCGCTCGAGGAAGCGCTGGTCGGGGCCGGCGCCGAAGCCGAGGGCGAGGCGGCGCCGCTGCGCAAGCCCGCGCCCTTCGTGCGCCAAATCGGCAAGGTGGGGCGGAACGAGCCGTGCCCGTGCGGCTCGGGGAAGAAGTACAAGCACTGCCACGGGCGGCTGTCCTGAAAAGCGCGGTCACAGCGAGACCGCCTTTTGATGGCCGTCAATCTCGATCCGCCTGATCCGGCGAAGCTCCTGGCCGTCGCGGGCGTCGAGCTGGGCTCGGCCGAGGCCGGGATCCGCAAGCGCGGCCGGCGCGACCTCATGCTCGTGCGACTCGCGGCGGGGAGCCGCGTCGCCGGCGTGTTCACCCAGAACAGCTTCGCCGCCGCGCCGGTGCAGGTCTGCCGGCGGCGTCTGGCCGCCGGCGGCGCGACCCGCGCGCTCGTCACGAACGCCGGCAACGCGAACTGCGGCACGGGCGAGGCGGGCGTGCGGGCCGCCGAACGGACTTGCCAAGCGGTCGCGCGCGCGATCGGGTGCGCCCCGGAAGAGGTGCTGCCGTTCTCGACCGGGGTCATCCTCGAGCCCCTCCCGGTCGAGCGCATCGAAGCGGCGCTGCCGCGGTGTGTCGCCGCGCTCGGCGCCGCGAATTGGGCGGACGCCGCGGCGGCGATCATGACGACCGACACCGTCCCCAAGGCCGTCTCGCGCACCGCGGACATCGACGGACGGCGGATCGCGGTGACCGGGATCGCGAAGGGCGTCGGCATGCTGCAGCCGAACATGGCGACCATGCTCGCCTACGTCGCGACCGATTGCGCGGCGTCGCAGGGCGCGCTCGATCGGCTCGTCCGTGAAGCGGCGGAAGCCTCGTTCCACCGCGTCACCGTCGACGGGGACACGTCCACCAACGACTCGTTCGTGCTGATCGCGACGGCCAGGGCCGGAAACCGCGAGATCTCGGGTGCCGCCGACACCGGCTACGCTGCGCTGCGGCGGGCAGTCGTCGAGGTGGCGCAGGCGCTGGCGCAGGCGATCGCGCGCGACGGCGAAGGCGCGACCAAGTTCATCACGATCCGCGTCGCCGGGGCGGCCGCCGAGCCGGAGGCGGTGCGCGTCGCCAAGTCGATCGCGCATTCGCCGCTCGTGAAGACTGCGTTCTTCGCCTCCGACCCCAACCTGGGGCGGCTGCTCATGGCGATCGGCAACGCCGGCGTCGCGGCGCTCGACGTCGCGCGGGTCGACCTGTGGCTCGGCGACGTCAAGGTCATCGAGCGCGGCGGCCGCGCGGCCGGCTATCGGGAAGAGGACGGGGTCCGCGCCATGCGTCCGGCCGAGATCGAGGTGCGCGTCGATCTCGGCCGGGGGACCGCCGGGACGACCGTTTGGACGTGCGACCTCTCGTATGACTACGTCAAGATCAACGCGGAATACCGGACGTAAGGGCGGCGGCTCCGACGGCACCCCGCGCGGCGGCGACGCGCTCGACCGGCTGCTACGCCGCATCGACGGGCTGGTCGACCGGCTCGAGCCGTTGCTTCCGCCACCTTCTCCGGCGATCGACTGGAGCGCCGGCATCGCCTTTCGCTGGCGCAAGCGCGACGGCCGCGGCCGGATCGTCCGCGTCCCGCACCCGCACACGATCCGGCTCTCGGACCTGCACGGCGTCGACCGCCAGAAGGCGCTCGTCGAGCGCAACACCCGGCAGTTCGTCGCCGGCCGTCCCGCGAACAACGTGCTGCTCACCGGCGCTCGCGGCACCGGCAAGAGCTCGCTCGTGAAGGCGCTGCTCAACCGCTTCCACCGCGAGGGCCTGCGCCTGATCGAGGTCGACAAGCTGGACCTCGTCGACCTGCCCGACCTCGTCGACCTCGTCGCCGAGCGCCCGGAGCGGTTCGTGATCTTCTGCGACGACCTGTCGTTCGAGGCCTCCGAGTCCGGCTACAAGGCGCTCAAGGTCGCGCTCGACGGGTCGATCGCCGCGGCCTCGGACAACGTGCTGATCTACGCCACGTCCAACCGCCGCCACCTGATGCCCGAGTTCATGCAGGAGAACCTCGAGTACCACCGCGTGGGCGAGGAGATCCACCCCGGCGAGAGCTCCGAGGAGAAGATCTCGCTCTCCGAGCGCTTCGGGCTGTGGGTGTCGTTCTACCCGTTCGACCAAGATGGGTATCTAGAGATCGTCGGGCACTGGCTCCAAGAGATGGGCTGCGCCCCGGCGGACCTCGAGCACGCTCGCACGGAGGCGCTGCAGTGGGCGCTCGCACGGGGCTCGCGCAGCGGCCGCGTCGCGTGGCAGTTCGCGCGGGACTTCGCGGGCCGCAAGGCCAAGGGGTGAAAGGCGAGGCGGTCATCGACGTCGCCGCCGCGGTTCTCGTGCGCGCGGACGGGCGCTTCCTGCTCGCGCAGCGGCCGGCAGGCAAGGTCTACGGCGGCTACTGGGAGTTCCCCGGCGGCAAGCTCGAGCCGGGCGAGCCGCCGGCGCGCGCGCTGGCGCGCGAGCTGCACGAGGAGCTCGGGCTCGACGTCGAGCGCGCGACGCCGTGGCTCACCCGGGTCTACGCCTATCCCCACGGCACGGTGCGTCTGCACTTCTTCCGCGTCCGCCGATGGCGGGGCGAGCCGCACGGCCGGGAGGGCCAGGCGTTCTCCTGGCAGCGGCTCGAGGCGATCACCGTCGCACCGATGCTGCCGGCAAACGCGCCGGTGCTGCGCGCGCTGGGGCTTCCCACCGAATATGCGCTCTCGAACGCGGGCGAGGTCGGCGACGACGCCTTCATCGCGGCCCTCGGGCGCCGGCTCGCGCAGGGCTTGCGGCTCGTGCAGCTCCGCGAGAAGACCATGCCGCGGGAACGCCTGGCGCGGCTCACCGCCAGGGTGGTGGCCATGGTGCGCGCCGCGGGCGGGATCGTGCTCGTGAACGCCGACGAGGCGCTCGCCCGGGAAGCCGGCGCGGACGGCGTCCATCTCACTGTGGCGCAGCTCGCCGCAATCGACGCGCGACCCACGTTCGCGTGGGTCGGAGCGTCGGTGCACGGCGCCGCCGAGCTGCGGCAGGCCGAGCGCCTTGGGGTCGATCTCGCCGTCCTCGGCCCCGTGCATTCGACCCCGACGCATCGCGACGTCGCGCCCCTCGGGTGGGACGGTTTCGAGCGCATCGCGGGCGACGCGGCGATTCCGGTGTTCGCGATCGGCGGACTCGTCGCCGGTGACCTGGAGCGCGGCTGGACGCACGGCGCGCACGGCATCGCGATGATCCGCGGCGCCTGGACGCCCGAGCTGCAGGCCTCGCCCGGGCGCCGCTAGACGTCTTCGTTCCCGGGCTCTCCTTGCTGCCCCTCGCGCTCCGGCTCGGCCCCGACCCGATACTGCTCGGTGGCCCACGCGCCGAGGTCGACCATCCGGCAGCGCTCGGAGCAGAACGGCCGGAACGGGCTTTCCGGCACCCAGGCGACCTGAGCGCCGCAGCGCGGACAGCTGACGGACCGGGGAGGCGCCGTCACAGGTTGCAGAACGTGAGCTCGAAGTCGATGTCCCGCTCGACCGTGCGCGGCCGCGGCTCCGCGCCGGCGGTCACGAACCGGATGTTCAGCGCGTAGCGGTTGGCGCTGATCTCCGGGACGCAGTCGGCGGCGCGCGGCACGCGGATGCGCACCATCTGCGCGGTCCGCCCGCCGAGCATCTGCTGGAAGGTGCCCTGCAACGCGGTGAGCCGCGCCGGCTTCCCGCTCTCGCGCAGCAGCTTGAGCACGAGCGCCGCGCCGTCCCGGATCGGCAGCATCGGGCCGAGCCAGTTCGCCAGGTCGGCGAGCCGCCCTTCGGGCTCGCGGTTCAGCCAGTCGTGATACGACGGCAGGTCGAACTCGCAGGCGCCCCCGGGGATGCCGGTGCGCTGCTTGATCGCCATCAGCCAGTCGTTCTCGCGCAGGTGCTGGCCGATCTTGCCGATCGTCTTGTGCAGGCCGGAGTGCGCCTGCTCGATGTCGCGGACGACTCCCGCGAGCACCTGCTGGTCGATCTCGGGGTTGGCGCGGAACGAGAACATCACCTGCTTCTGGCGCTCGAGCTCCTGCAGCAGGTCCGACTTGAGATCGGCGCGGCCGGCCACGTCGAGGACCTCGAACAGCGTGAGGAGCGCGGCATGGTGCTCGGCGGCTTCGGTGCGCGCGGCGAAGAACTGGGCGCGATCGAACAGATCCTCGAGCCGGAGCAGCGTGCGGATGCGCTCGACCAGCGGATACTCGTAGGTGATCACTCTGGAGCTAGCGGGGAAGTCGGCGCCGATTCTGACGGATAACCTTGCGCGTGACAACACGGCGTCGCGCGGACGGTGTGGCGAACGACGCACGCGCGGCGAGCGCGAGGTAGCGCCGGTGGAGCGCGTCGACCTGCGGCGCGAGCCGCGACGGCTCGCCGCCGTTGTCGATCACGTCGTCGGCGTGCTCGAGGCGCGACGCGCGGCCCGCTTGCGCGGCGATGATCGCGTGCACTTCGTCACGCGACAGTTGGCTCCGCACCATGACCCGCCGGATCTGCTCCTCCTCCGGGCAGTCGACGACCAGGACGCGATCGCACCGCCGGCGCGGCTTGCCCGACTCGACGAGCAGCGGGATCATCAGCATCACGTAAGGGCTCGTCGCCCGGGCCGCGCGGCGCGCGCTTTCGGCGCGGATGAGCGGGTGCAGGACCGACTCGAGGCGCGCGCGCGCCGCGGCGTCGGCGAACGCGATGCGCCGCATCCGCGCGCGGTCCAGCGCGCCGGTCGCGTCGAGCGCCTGCGCGCCGAACGCCTCGACCAGCCGGGGAATCGCCGCGCCGCCGGATCGCGTCAGATCGTGGGCGAGCGCATCGGCGTCGATGACCTCGATGCCGCGGTCGGCGAAGAGGCGCGCGACGCTCGACTTGCCGCTGCCGATCCCCCCGGTGAGGCAGACGGTCGGCCGCCGGTGGGTTCGCCGTCCAGTCGCCAGGGCCGCTCCTTCCGGTCGGGTGCGAGGGCGGCTCGGGGCGCCGCCCGCAAGGTTCACGCGATCTGCGCGAGATACCGGTCGACGAGCTCGCGTCCCCAGAGCAGCGCGATCAGGCCGGCGCCGGCGAGGTACGGTCCGAACGGGATCGGGACTTCGCGGCCGCGTCGCGCGAGGACGATCAGCACGATGCCGACGACGGCGCCGACGAGCGACGAGGCGAGGATCACGAGCGGGAGCATCTTCCAGCCGAGCCAGGCGCCGATCGCGGCGAGGAGCTTGAAGTCGCCGAACCCCATGCCTTCCTTCCCGGTGGCGAGCTTGAACACCCAGTACACGATCCACAGGATCAAGTAGCCGGCGACCGCGCCGATCACCGCGGAATGGAGGTCGACGAAGGTGCCCCGCAGGTTGAACAGCAGCCCGGCCCACAGCAGCGGGAGCGTGATCGAGTCGGGCAGGAGCTGGGTGTCGATGTCGATGAAGGTGAGGGCGATCATGCACCAGACGAACAGCATCGCCCCGAGCGCGGCGAGGCCGAACGCGAAGTGCCACGCGCAGTAGGCGGTGAGCGCCGCGGTCAGCCCTTCCACGACCGGATAGCGGACGCCGATCGCTGCCCGGCACGCCGCGCACTTGCCGCGCAGCCACAGATAGGAGAGCAGCGGCACGTTCTCGAGCGCGGGGATGCGGTGCCCGCAGGCCGGGCACGACGAGCGCGGCGTCACGAGGTCGTAGCGCGGCCTCGCGGGAAGCGCTTCGCCCCGGGCCGCCGCACACTCGGCCTGCCACTCGCGCTCCATCATCCGCGGCAGGCGATGGATCACGACATTCAGAAAACTGCCGACCGCGAGCCCGACGAGCGTAGCCGCCGCCACGAACACCGGCGGCTGCGCGAAGAGTTGGGCGAGACTCATCAGGGCGTCAAAAAAGGGCTACCGGCGCGGGCTCCGGCCTGTAGCCCCTCCTGGGTGACGCGTCGTCGGCCGGCCGTCTTGCCCGCCGTACCCGCCTTACACCACCTGGCCGAGCTTGAAGATCGGCAGGTACATCGCGATCACCATGCCGCCGATCAGCACGCCCAGCACGACCATGATCATCGGCTCCATCAGCGAGGACAGCGCGTCGACGGCATCGTCGACCTCCTGCTCGTAGAAGTCGGCGACCTTGCTGAGCATCCCGTCGAGCGAGCCCGACTCCTCGCCGATGGAGGTCATCTGCACCACCATGTTCGGGAACACGGTGGCGTTCTGCATCGCCGCGGTGAGGCTCGTGCCGGTGCTCACCTCCTGCTGGATCCCCTTCGTGGCGATCAGGTAGACGTAGTTGCCCGAAGCGCCGCCGACCGAGTCGAGCGCCTCGACGAGCGGCACCCCGGCGGCGAACATCGTCGACAGCGTCCGCGTCCAGCGCGCGATCACGGATTTCCTGACGATCTCGCCGAACACCGGCATCCTGAGCATCATCCGGTCCATATAGATCT
>Ga0299906_10000540_pt1 | contig 34504 bp, 31 predicted proteins | sample RVTome_14_FD_200259 | JGI IMG/M metagenome (GOLD analysis project Ga0299906, IMG submission 200259) | Soil microbial communities from uranium-contaminated site in the Upper Colorado River Basin, Wyoming, United States - RVT145D125 (version 2) ... | reverse complement strand
GCGGCGCCTGGGCGAGCTCCGGGCGGTCACCGTGCGCACTTCCTTCCTGGGCGCGCACGCCGTGCCGCCGGAGTTCAAGGGCCGCCAGGGCGACTACGCGGCCGCCGTCGTCGCCATGCTGCCGGCGGTGGCGCAAAGCGGGCTGGCCGACGCGGTCGACGCTTTCTGCGAGCGCATCGCGTTTACCGCGGCGGAGACCGAGGCGCTCTTCGCCGAGGCGCGCCGCCTCGGCCTGCCGGTGAAGCTGCACGCCGAGCAACTCTCCGACATGGGCGGCGCGGCGCTGGTCGCGCGCTACGGCGGGCTCTCCGCCGACCACCTGGAGTACGTCAGCGACGACGGCATCGCCGCGATGGCGCAAGCGGGCACGGTCGCCGTCGTGCTGCCGGGCGCGTTCTATTTCCTGCGCGAGAAGCAGCTGCCGCCGCTCGACAAGCTGCGCCAGGCCGGCGTGCCGATCGCGCTCGCCACCGACTGCAACCCCGGCTCCTCGCCGGTCACCTCCGTCCTGCTGATGCTGAACATGGCGGCGACGCTCTTCCGCATGACGCCGGAGGAGGCGCTGGCCGGCATCACGCGCGCGGGCGCCCGCGCGCTGGGAATGGCCGCGACGCACGGCACGCTCGCCGCCGGCAAGGCGGCCGACCTCTGCGTCTGGGACATCGAGACGCCGGCCGAGCTCAGCTACCGCATCGGCGCCAACCCGCTGGCCTTTGCGATGCGTCGCGGAAAGCGGCGATAAGGGCGCAATGCAAGAAAAGCCCTCGCCCCGGGAACGGGGAGAGGGTTGGGTGAGGGGCTCTCGACGCTGGACTCGCTGTCGGACGCCGCGCGAGCGTCGAGAGCTCCTCACCCCGACCCTCTCCTCGGTACCGAGGAGAGGGAGGACTTCGACTGCGGCGCGAACGTCGCTCAGTCCGTCTGCGGCATCCAGGGCTGCCAGACGGCCTCGTTCCGACCGGCTTACCCGTCGTTCGCGAATCTGCGCTTTGCTGCGCGTTCTTGGGGATTTTCTGCGCCCCTAGGGTGTTGTGGCGCCGGCCGGGGTCTCGCCTGCTAGGATAGCGCCCTTGGCCCGCGGCATCGGGACTAGGCACAAGGCACTCATGTTCGACCCCTCGCGTCTCGAGCCGGAAGGTGACGTCCGGCAACCGATCCTGCGCGTTCCGCCGGCAACGCTCACCCTGGCGCTGCTGTTGATCGCGGCCTTCGTCGCCATGCGGCTGCTGCTGACGCCGGAGGAGGAGAATGTCTTCTTCGCGCGCTACGGCTTCCAGCCGGCGGCGTTCCTCGCCTGGCTGCACGGCGAGGGGCAGCCCGGGCCGGCGCTCTGGCCCCTGCCGACCCATCTCGTGCTGCACTACGATGCTCTGCACCTGATCACCAACGTCGGCTTCCTCTTGGCCTTCGCCAGCCCGGTCGAGCGGCGGGTCGGCTGGGCTTGGCTCCTGGTGCTCTTCCTGCTCTGCGGCTTCGCCGGGGCGATGGCGCAGGTCTGGCTGACCTTCGATGCCGCCGAGCGGGAGACCGTGCTGATCGGTGCCTCGGGCGGCATCTTCGGCCTGGTCGGCGCCGCACTGCTGTTGGGTCCACCGCGCCTGGGGCGCGTCAGCCTGGTGCGTGTCGCGGTGATCCTGATGGTGCTGAACGTCGCCATCGGGCTGGCCAGCGAGGCCGGCTACTTCGGCGGCTACCTGATCGGCTGGCAGGCGCACGCCGGCGGCTTCGTCATGGGGCTGCTGCTGGCCTGGCCGCTGCGCGCCAGGGCGCGCCGATCCCTATGAGAGGGCGCGGCTGGCGCCTATGATCGGCCGCTGGAGGATGCGGAACCTTGCCTAGGTCGCCGGCGGAGCTGGAGCGCCTCAACGAGCGGCTGATGATCGCCCTCAAGGCGTCGCGCTGCGGCACCTGGCGCTGGGATATCGCCGAGGATCGCGTCGAGTGGGACGAGGCCCTGCTCGCGGTCTATCGCGTCGCGCCGGGCGATGCGCCGAAGACCGCGGCGGACTTCCTCGCCCTGATCCATCCCGAGGATCGGGAGCGCGTGCTGGCGATCCTGCAGGACTGCCTGCAGCAGGGCAGCGAGGTCGAGTACGAGTTCCGCGCCATCATCGGCGACCGCACGGTCTGGATCTACGACCGCAGCCGCCTGGTGAACGACGCCGACGGCCGTCCGCTCTACATGACCGGCGCCTGCCTGGACGTGACCGAACGCAAGCGCGTCGAGCAGGAGCGCGACCAGGCGCTGGAAAAGCACCGCTGGTTCCTGAAGGAGCTCAACCACCGCACCAAGAACCATCTGCAGATGATCACGGCGATGCTGAGCCTGCAGGCGCGCTTCACCGTCAGCGAGGAGGCGCAGTTCGCCTTCGACCGGGCGATCCGCCGGATCAACGTCATTGCCGATCTGCACGCACGGCTCTATCGCGACGAAACCGTCGAGTGGGTGAACGCCGCCGACTACCTGCGCGACATCTGCGACGGCCTGCGCCGCTCGCTGCTGACCGACAGCGGCATCCAGCTCGACTGCAAGTCCGTATCGGCGCTGCTGTCGCTGGACCAGGCGGTGCCGATGGGCCTGATCGTGAACGAGCTGGTCACCAACGCGATCAAGCACGCCTATCCCGAGGGGAAGGCCGGCCGCATCGAGGTGAGCTTCGCGGTGAACGGCGAGGCGGCGGAGCTGACGGTCGCCGACGACGGCCGCGGCCTCGGCCACAACGCCACGCTGACGCCGGCCGGCCTCGGCCACCGCCTCGTCAGTGCGCTGGCCGCACAGCTTGGCGCCGATTTGCAGGTCGCCAGCGCAAGCGGCACGCAGCACCGGCTGGTCTTCCCGGCCGCCGCGGCGCCCGCCTAGACCTCAACCGCGAACCCAGCGCAGGCCCGCCGTCAGCAGCTCCCGCAACAGGCCGCGCAGCTCAGCTGCCCGCCCGGGGTCCCAGGGGAAGGGCGGCCGCTCGTCCATATATGCGGCCTGCGCCAGCTCGAGCTGCACGGCATGCACGCCCTGCTCCGGGGCGCCATAGGCGCGCGTGATGTAGCCGCCCTTGAAGCGGCCGTTCAGCACATGGCTGAAGCGGCTGGCGCCCGCCATCTGGAGCAGGCGGTCGACCAGGGCCGGATCGGCGGTCCTGCCGCCACCGGTGCCGAAGTTCAGATCCGGCAGGCGGCCCTCGAAGAAGCGGGGCACCACGGAACGGATGGAGTGCCCCTCCCACAGCAGCACCCGCGGGTGCCTGGCCTGCAGCCGCGCCAGCTCGGCCTTCAGCTGGTCGTGGTAGGGCTGCCAGTAGGTTTCGCGTCGGCGCCGGATCTCGCCCTGGTCCGGCGCCGCGCCGACGTAGAGCGGTTCGTCGTCGAAGGTCGAGGTCGGGCAGAGCTCGGTGACGCTGGCGCCTGGATAGAGCGACTTGCCCTCGGGATCGCGGTTCAGATCGATGCAGTAGCGCGAGTAGCGCGCCGCCAGCACGCTGGCGCCCAGCTCAGCGGCGAAGTCGTAGAGCCGGTCGACGTGCCAGTCGGTGTCGGCAACCGCCACGGCCACCGGCGTCATCGCCGCGCGCAGCTCCTGCGGCAGCTCGATGCCGACATGCGGCATGGAGACCAGCAGCGGCGCCTCGCCCGCCTGAAACCGGAAAAGCTCGCTCATCCGACCTCGCTCGACCCCCGGCTCTCAACCGCAGGGGCCTTGTCGTCGTCCTGCCAGCTTGTCTATACAACTTGTCCAGGACAAGGGGTGCTCCAGGGGTCGCCATGGCTGCGTCGCCCTCGCCGACCGAACCGCCGCGCTACCGGCAGGTCAAGGATTTCATCGTCGAGCGCATCCTGGCGGGCGACTGGCCTTCCGGGCACCGCGTGCCGTCCGAGCGCATCCTGACCGAGGACTTCCACGTCAGCCGCATGACCGTGCACCGCGCGCTGCGCGAGCTGACGGCGGAGGGCTGGCTGACGCGCGCGCAGGGGGCGGGCACCTTCGTCGCCGAACAGAAGCCGCAGCTGGCGCTGCTGGAGATCCGCAACATCCGCAGCGAGGTGCTGGAGCGTGGCCACAGCTATGCCAGCCAGGTGATCGCGCTCGGGCCGGAAAGCGCCGGCCGCGAGGTGGCCGAGGCGCTCGGCCTGCGCACGGGACAGCGCTGCTTCCGCTCGGTCATCCTGCATCTGGAAAACGGCGTGCCGGTGCAGCTCGAGGATCGCCACGTCAATCCCGCCTTCGCGCCGGACTACCTGAAGCAGGACTTCACGCAGGTCACGCCCTACGAATACCTGACCGCGCTCGGCCCGCTCGATGCGGCCGAGCACGTCATCGAGGCCGTGCCGCCCTCGCCCGAGGCGCGGCGGTGGCTGAAGCTGGGTCCGCGCGAGCCCTGCCTCTTGCTGACGCGCCGCACCTGGTCGAACGGCCTGGTGGTGAGCCGCGCGCGGCTGACCCATCCCGGCAACCGCTGGCGCATCGCCGGCCGCCAGGACTACGCCCCCGGGCCGCAGCGCGCCGAGCCTGCCCAGTAACCCAAGGAGTTGCCCCATGAACGCGCCCCCCAGCAACAAACAGGGCCGCCTCGACAACAGCCGCAAGATCCGCGCGCCGCGCGGCAGCCAGCTCTCCGCCAAGTCATGGCTGACCGAAGCGCCGCTGCGCATGCTGATGAACAACCTCGACGCCGAGGTGGCGGAGAAGCCGGAGGAACTGGTCGTCTACGGCGGCATCGGCCGCGCCGCGCGCGACTGGCAGTCCTTCGACACCATCGTGAAGTGCCTGCGCGAACTGGGCGAGGACGAGACGCTGCTGGTGCAGTCCGGCAAGCCGGTCGGCATCTTCAGGACGCACGCCGACGCGCCGCGCGTGCTGATCGCCAACTCCAACCTGGTGCCGCACTGGGGAACCTGGGAGCACTTCAACAAGCTCGATAAGGCCGGCCTGATGATGTACGGCCAGATGACCGCCGGCTCCTGGATCTACATCGGCAGCCAGGGCATCGTGCAGGGCACCTACGAGACCTTCGTCGAGGTCGGCCGGCAGCACTACCAGGGCGACCTCGCCGGCCGCTGGATCCTGACCGGCGGGCTGGGCGGCATGGGCGGCGCGCAGCCGCTGGCCGCCACCATGGCCGGCGCCTCCATGCTCGCGGTCGAGTGCCAGCCGAGCCGCATCGAGAAGCGGCTGGAGACGCGCTACCTCGACGCCAAGGCGGACTCACTCGACCAGGCGCTGAGGATGATCGAGGAGTCCTGCAAGACGAAGCAGCCGCTCTCCGTCGGCCTCATCGGCAACGCGGCGGAGATTTTCCCCGAGCTGGTGCGACGCGGCGTGAAGCCCGACGCGGTCACCGACCAGACCTCGGCGCACGATCCGCTGAACGGCTACCTGCCGCTCGGCTGGACGCTGGAGCAGTGGGCCGAGCGGCGCGAGCGCGACCCCAAGGGCACGGTCAAGGCCGCCAAGCAGTCGATGAAGGTGCAGGTCCAGGCCATGCTGGACTTCTGGAAGGCCGGCGTGCCGACGCTCGACTACGGCAACAACATCCGGCAGATGGCGCTGGAGGAAGGCCTCGAGCACGCCTTCGACTTTCCGGGCTTCGTGCCGGCCTACATCCGCCCGCTGTTCTGCCGCGGCATCGGTCCCTTCCGCTGGGCGGCGCTGTCCGGCGAGCCCGAGGACATCTGGAAGACCGACGCGAAGGTGAAGCAGCTCCTGCCGGAGAACCGGCACCTGATCCATTGGCTGAACATGGCGAAGGAGCGAATCAAGTTCCAAGGCCTGCCGGCGCGGATCTGCTGGGTCGGGCTGGGCGACCGCGCCAAGCTCGGTCTCGCCTTCAACGAGATGGTGCGCAAGGGCGAGCTGAAGGCGCCGATCGTCATCGGCCGCGACCACCTCGACAGCGGCTCGGTCGCCAGCCCGAACCGCGAGACCGAGAGCATGAAGGACGGCTCCGATGCGGTCTCCGACTGGCCGTTGCTGAACGCGCTGCTCAACACCGCCTCGGGCGCCACCTGGGTCTCGATCCACCACGGCGGCGGCGTGGGCATCGGCTACTCGCAGCACGCCGGCATGGTGATCGTCTGCGACGGCACGGAAGCGGCCGATCGCCGCCTTCAGCGCGTGCTGACGAACGATCCCGCGACCGGCGTGATGCGCCACGCCGACGCCGGCTACGCGGACGCCATCGCCTGCGCCAAGGAGCAGGGATTGAAGCTGCCGATGGTGAAGAGCTAGGGCGGCACCGCAACTTTCCGGTTGGCGGCTTCTCAGCTTAGGCAGATTGTATTCCGGAAGATCTGGGGCTTGGCCGAACGGCCGTTGGCAGCCCAGCTTCGGGGGGGTTGAGGGACATGCGCGTTTCCTGCGATCGAGAGCCGTTGTCCGCGGCGACGCCGAGGCGGCTCAGGCAAGCGTCGGTAATCGTGACGGCAGCCTTGGCGGTGCTGCTCGCCGGCTGCTCGTCGCCCGAGCGCCTGCCGCCCGTGCCGCGCGCGGACGTGGCGCGGGCGATGCCGCTGGGCCTGGCCAATGCGCGTTTCTTTCCCGGTCCGCACCGCGATGCGTTGCTCGCCGAGTTCGAGCAGGCGGTCGAGCGCCAGCGGCAGGCCCAGGGCCTGGGGCCCGATGCGAAGCTACCGTCCGCCGAGGTGCTTGCCATCTCCGGCGGTGGCGACAACGGCGCCTTCGGTGCCGGCGTGCTGGTCGGCTGGACGGCAGCCGGCGATCGGCCGGAGTTCGAGCTCGTCACCGGTGTCAGCACCGGATCGCTGCTGGCGCCCTTCGCCTTCCTCGGTCCGGCTTACGATCCGCAACTGAAGGCCGTGTACACGACAATCACCGCTGACGACGTCTATCGGACGCGCGGTCTGCTCAACTCGATCTACAACGATGCCTTTTCCGACACCACGCCGCTCTTCGAGCACATCTCGAAGTACGTCGACGTGCCCATGATGGCGGCGATCGCGGCCGAGTATGAGAAAGGGCGGCTTCTCCTGGTCGCGTCCACCGACCTGGACGCCCAGTCTCCTTCGATCTGGAACATCGGTGCGATCGCCGCCAGCGGCCACCCCGGCGCTCTCGATCTCATCCGCAACATCCTGCGCGCATCCTCGGCAGTGCCCGGGTTCTTCCAGCCGGTGATGATCGATGTCGAAGTCGACGGCGTCGCCTATCAGGAGCTGCACGTCGATGGCGGCGCGATCGCGCAGATGTTCCTCTACCCCAGCAACATCGACCCGAACGAGATCGCGCACCGCGAGCGGAAGGCCTACCTGATCCTGAACGCCCGCGACGATCCGGAGTGGACCGATGTGGATCGCCGGACCCTGAGCATCGCCGGCCGGGCGATCTCAACGATGATCCACTACAGCGGCACCAACGACTTGATGCGGATCTACTACAACACCCGGGAGGAAGGCATCGACTACAACCTGGCCTACATCGGGGAAGAGTTCACCAAGCCGGAAGTGGGTGATTTCGACCAGGCCTACATGATCTCCCTGTTCGACTATGGCTACCAGAAGGCCGCGCACGGCTACCCCTGGCTGAAGGCACCACCCTTTGCCGGCGAGTAGGCGAAGCCGCGGCTCCGGACGTCGATGGTGTGCCCTGCATTGACAGGCCTGAAGGGGATGCCGGAATCTCTGCGGGAGCCGAAGACCGCGCTTGGCCCGCGCTATCGCCCTGGAGGGCCACCGATGACGTCCCGGACCTTGGTGACTCTCGCAACGGCTATCGGTCTTGCTCTGGCGCTCCATCCGGCCAGCCATGCCCTGGCCTACGACGCGGCTCACCTCCAACGCGTGCTGGCGAACGGCCACTGCCCCGGCTGCGATCTCTCCGGCGCGCAGATCGTCGATGAGGATTTGCGCAACGCCTATCTCCCCGGCGCCGACCTGTCCGGCGCCAATCTTCTGGTCACCAACCTCGGCGGTGCCGATCTCTCCGGCGCGAATCTCGCCGGCGCCGACCTGAGCCAGGCGGTCCTGGTGAATGCCATCCTCGACGGCGCCACGCTCAGCAACGCCTCGGTGGACGATGCCGACTTCACCGGCGCCAGCCTGCACGGCGCCGACGTGACCGGCACGCCGATGCAACACGCAACGGGGGCCGACCTCTCGCAGGCAAAGGGGGTGGCGCCGTGAGGGCCACGCTTCGCCTTGTCGCGGCCGCCCTGTCCGCCGCGATGCCGATCGGCTTCGCCGGGCTGTCCACGGCCCTCGCGCTGGAGGAGGGCGACTACGTCGGCCGGGTCGGCCTGGTCGGCGCCGAGTACTGTCCGCCCATCGCGCTCGAGGCCGACGGACGACTACTCCCCATCAACCAGAACAGCGCGCTCTATTCGCTGATCGGCAACACCTATGGCGGCGACGTCGCCAAGGGCACCTTCGCGCTGCCCGACCTGCGCCAGAAGGTGCCGGCGCAGGGCCTGATCTACTGCATCGTCGTGTACGGCATCTACCCATCGAAGTACTAAGCAAGGAGGCACGCCATGACGATGGCAGGGATCGCGGCGCTGCTCTGCGCCACTCTCGCCCTGGCGATGCCGGCGGCGGCCTACGACGCGGGCGATCTCGCCCGCCTCAAGGCCGGCGAAGACTGCGAGGGCTGCAACCTGGCCGGCGCGGACCTCAGCGGATTCGACCTCACCCAGTCGACCCTGACCAGGGCACAGTTGCGCGGCGCCAACCTGTCGCAAGCCGATCTCAGCGATGCCATCCTCGACTACGCCGACCTGCACGGCGCCAAGCTGCGTGACGCCGACTTGACCGGTGCCAGCCTCGTCCTGGCCAACCTCGACGGCGCCGACCTGACTGGTGCCAACGTCCTCGCTGCCGACTTCACGGCGGCGAGTCTGGAGGGCACCGAGGTGACCGGAACGAACATGCGCCAGGCCGTCGGCGCCGATCTTTCGGCCGCCTTCGACCGTACACCACCATCACCCAGCCCCGCGACGGTGACCACGGATCAGCGGATCGGCACGGTCTTTCTGGTTGCTTTTCCTTACTGCCCGACCGGCACGCTCGAGGCCGACGGCAGCGCGCTGCCGGTGCAGGACAACGAGGTCCTGTACAGCCTCTATGGCCTCACCTACGGCGGCGACTATCCGAAGACATTCCATCTCCCGGACCTGCGTGCGCAGGTGCCGCTGCCGCAGATGCGCTACTGCGTCGTCAGCGCCGGCGTCTATCCGTCCCGGTCCTAAGTCGAGGCCGTGACGGCAAGCGCAAGAGGAGGGCCGCCCGTGATCGCAAGGAACCTCGCCGCCCTGGCCTTGGCGGCCTGCGCCGCGGTGACCGGGGCGCTCCCCGTGCAGGCCCTGGGCGACAACGACTACATCGGCTCGATCGAGCTGGTGGCCTTCCCGTTCTGCCCGGAAGGCACCGCGGAGCTCTGGGGATCGATCTACCCCGCTGCGCAGTTCAGCGCACTGTTCTCCCTCCTGGCCAACCGCTTCGGCGGCGACCCCGCGCAGAAGAACTTCGCGCTGCCGAACCTGCACGACAAGGCGCCCCTGGACGGCCTGCGGTATTGCATGGTGATCGACGGCGCCTTTCCGCCGCGGAACTAGGTGCGGGCACCAGACCGAGGAGCCGCTTGCAGAGATGATGACCTCCATCCCGCCGCCGCCAGAAGCGCAGGCGACGCTCGCCAACTGGCGCATGCCGCCGTTCAACCGCTGGGCCTTCCAGCACCTGCGCGAGATCGTGCCGACCGCCGAGGTGGCGGCCGATCCGGAGTGGCTCTGGGAGTTGCCGCGGGCCTTGCGCGACCTGGGCGAGCTCCCGTTCAAGCACGAAGGCCGACAGCGCAGCGTCTCCCAGTGGCTGCAGGAGAGCCAGGCCGACGGCCTCGTCGTGCTGCACGAAGGCACGATCGTTGCCGAGTGGTACGACAACCGTCTCACGCCGGCGAGGCCGCACATCATCTTCTCGGTCACCAAGTCGGTGACCGCGCTGCTGATCGGCATCCTGGCCGAGCGCGGGCTCATCGATCCCGAGGCGCCGGTCACCCGCTACATCCCCGAGGCCGAGGGCTCGGGCTACGGCGACGCCTCGGTGCGCCATGTGCTGGACATGCAGGTCTCGCTCGACTTCGACGAGGTCTATCTGGCGACCGAGGGCACCTTCATCCGCTATCGCGAGGCGACCGGCTGGAACGTGCCGGCCGATCCGGCGAAAGCGCCCGACCTGCGCTCCTTCCTCGTCTCGCTCGGCCGGCGCGAGGGACCGCACGGCAAGCGCTTCCGCTACCTCTCGCCGAACAGCGACCTGCTGGGCTGGATCGCGGAGCGCGCGGCCGGGCGGCGCTATGCCGATCTGCTGTCCGAGCTGCTCTGGCAGCCGATGGGCGCCGAGCGCGCCGCCGACCTCACCGTCGACCGCCTGGGTGCGCCGCGCTCGGCGGGCGGGCTCTGCGTCACGCTGCGCGACCTGGCTCGGCTGGGCGAGCTGGTGCGCTGCCGCGGCCTGGCCGACGAGCGCCAAGTCGTGCCGGGCTGGTGGATCGACGACATCCTGACGAAGGGCGATCCCGCCGCCTGGCAGGGCAGCGACTTCGCCTACATGCTGCCCGCCGGCGGCCGCTACCGCAGCCAGTGGTACCTCTCGGACGGGCGCGGCAGCCGCACCATGGCCGCCGGCATCCACGGCCAGTGGATCTGGATCGACCGCGACCGCGGCATCACGGTCGCCAAGCTCTCCTCGCAGCCGCTGCCGAGCTCCGCCGGCCTCGACCTCGTCGAGTTCGCCTGCTTCGAGGCGATCGCCAAGGCTCTGTGAAGCGAAAGCCGCTCAGCAATTTTTGCACAACGGGACATGCCCGGCGGCCCAAGGTCGGCTAGACTGCGGCAACAGGAGAGTCCGGACTTGCGTCCAGGCTTCACCCTTCGTGGGCTTTGTGCAGCGCTCGCCCTGCTGGGCGCGGTGCTTCCGCGCTGCCCTGCCGCGGCGAACGACGTCCAGCTGCGCGTGGAGCTCTGGAACTTCTACCAGTCGAACGAGGACGACAGCGGTCAGGACAAGCTCACCTTCCGAATGCTTCAGGATGTCGACTTCGGCTCGGGCTGGTCGGTCACCTTCCGCGAGGACCTGCCGCTGATTCTCACCGACAAGACCGGCCCGCAGAACACCGACGGCGAGTGGACCTCGGGCATCGGCGATGCCTTCGTGCAGGCGGTCGTGTCGACGCCGGAAGTGCTGCCCCGCACGACGCTGCAGGCCGGCCTGCGCGTGGTCTTCCCGACCGGCGGCGAGGGGCCTTTCGGCGGCAGCACCTATCAGCTCGGGCCGATAGCCGGCATCAGCCACCGCATCGATTCGGTCGCCGGCGGTCTGCTGCTGTCTCCCTTCGCGCGCTACCTGATCAGCGTCGCTGAGACCGAGGCGGACGCAACGCCGGTCCGAAGGCTGCAGATCTACCCGCGCGCTGTGCTGACGTTGAGCGAGCGCTGGCAACTGGCCATCTACGACGGAGACCAACCCATTCTCTACGACCACAAGACGGCGGAGTGGTTCGTGCCCTTCGACGCCCTGCTGTCCTACGAGTTTGCGCGCGGCGCGACGGTGAAGATCGGCGGCGCGGTCCACCTGACCGAGAACACCACGCAGTATCGGCACGTTGTCTATAGCGCGCTCAGCTTCAGGTTCTGAGCTCAGGTGCGCGTGCGCAGATGAAAGGACTTCGGCCGCGTCAGGTACTCGTAGCCGACGCGGCTGAGCGTACAGCCGTGGCCTGAGTTCTTGACGCCCACCCAGGCCAGCGCCGGATCGAGATAGTCGCAGCGGTTCATGAACCAGGTGCCGGTCTCGACGCGCTCGCCGAGCGCCCTGGCCGCCTCCTCGTCCTTGGTCCAGATCGCGGCGGTCAGGCCGAAGGAGCTGTCGTTCATCAGCTTCACCGCTTCGTCGTCGCCCTTGACCCGCATCACCGCGACCACTGGCCCGAAGCATTCCTCCTGCATGATCGGGTTGGCGTTGTCGGCGACCGAGAAGACCTGCGGCGCGACATAGGCCGTCCCCGCCTTCGCCGCCTTGAAGGCCTTGGCATCGACCAGCGGCTTGGCGCCCCCGCGCGTGGCCTTCGCCATCTGCTTCCGGATCTCGCTCGCCGCCGAGGCGCGCACTACCGGGCCGAGGTTGACCCCGCTCTCCAGGGGATTGCCGAGGTTGTATCGGCGCGTGAGCTCCACGGCGCCCTCCAGGAAGGGCTTGTAGAGGTCCCTGTGCACGTAGATGCGCTGGATGCCGCAGCAGGACTGGCCGGAGTTGAACATGGCGCCGTCGACCAGGTTCTCGATGGCGTGATCGAGATCGGCGTCGTGGCGCACGTAGGCGGGGTCGCAGCCGCCGAGTTCCAGGCCGAGCCCGATGAACCGCCCCGCCGCCGCCTGCTGCACCATGCGTCCGCCCTCGACCGAGCCCGTGAAAGCGACGTAGTCGATGCCTTCGGTACCGATCAGCTTGGCAACGTCATCGTGCCCCAGGTGCAGGAACTGGAAGAGGCCCTTCGGCAGGCCGGCCTTCCGGAAGGCCTCGGCGAAGCGCTCGGCCGCGAGCGGCGTCTGCGCCGAGTGCTTCAGGATGACGGCGTTGCCCGCCATCAGCGCCGGCACCACGGCGTTGACCGCGGTCAGGAAGGGGAAGTTCCAGGGCGCCACGACGAAGACCACACCCAAGGGCTCGCGGCGGATGAAGCGGGTGAAGCCCTCCTTGGCACCGACGTCGATGTCCGCGATCGCGCTGGGCGCGATGTCGATCATATAGCGCGCGCGTTCCTCGAAGCCGCGCACCTCGCCCGGCGACTGCGACAGCGGCCGGCCGATCTGCCGGGTGATCTCCTCGGCGATGGCTTCCTTCCTGGCGACGAAGGCGTCGACCGCCTTGGTCAGCAGCTTCTGCCGCTCCGCGACGCCGACCCGCTTCCAGGCCGCCTGCGCCTTGCGCGCCGCGGCCAGCGCCGCGTCGATCTCCGCCGGCGAGGCGAGTTTGCGCTCGACGTAGACGCTGCCGTCGATCGGCGTGACGGTCTTGATGGTGCCGGACATGGGTGCCCTCCCCCGCAGTTCTGTGGCCAAATCCTGCGGGGGCCCTGCCCGCACGGCAAGACGGCGCGCGGCCTGTGGCGCGCCAGGGCAAGGGCTTCGCGCCCGCCGGTCGTTATCGGCGGCAGGCCCGTACCAGCTTTATCGACATCGCGGGGGTGATGCGAGATCGAGCTCGTGCAGTAGCGCCGGTCGCGAACGGGCCGAAGCCCGATAGACCGACTTGAGTGGAGCGAGGCTCCTCGCCAGCAGCAACCCGCCTTCCCACCATGCTACCTTTGGAGTAATATCTTTCCGATCATGCTACTCGGGAGGGGCACATGGTCACCGATTTCGACCGACGCCTTGCCGAACTCTGCCGACAGCAGCACGGCGCCTTCCATCAGTTCACGGAGAACGATCCGCCCCTGGCCGCGCAGATCGCGACCTATTGGACCGGTCTCAACCTCCCATTCCCCGGAGTGGGCACGCCTTGGTCGGGCGTTTTCGTCTGCTGGTGTATGAAGCAGGCCGGCGCCACGGCGCGGGAGTTCAAGTTCTCGCCACGCCACGCGATCTACGTGAAATGGGCAATCGACAACCTGGAGGCCGGCAGTGGCCTCTTCCGCGCGCATCCGATCGACGCCTATCGACCGTTGGTGGGCGACATCGTACAAAACAACCGCTCAGGCGGCACGATCGACTACGCCCACGCAGCGGAGCATGACAACTACGAGTCCCATTGCGCGATCGTCGTCGAAACGGGGACGGACTCGGCAGGCCGCTATGTGAGAACCATCGGCGGCAACGAGACCGATACGGTCGGCGTGAAGAGGATCTCGCTGGATGCCGATGGCTCTATCCAGCAACGGCAGCGCAGCCCGTACATCTGTGTCATTCAATCGCTGAAATGAGCTGCCGATGTCGAACCTGAACCATAGTCAAAGGGATGTGACCGCCGGCGCCGCGTGGCTGCGCAGCAACTTCGATGCCGAGATCGCGGCGGCCGTCAGCGGTAAGCCGTACGGCTTTGAAGTCGTCTGTGGCATCGCTTGCAAGGAGACAGGCTTCATCTGGATCCCCAGACGCAAGACCTTGAGGGCGGCGGAGCTGCTGCCGCTCCTTGTCGGCGATGCGAGCGGCGATGCGCAAAACACGACTCGCAAAGCCTATCCCAAGAATGGCCAAGTGTTTCGCAATGACTTTGGCGACGCTTTCACGGACATGCTGATCGATGAGGCGAACAAGGCACGTGCGTTACGCGGACTGAGGCCAGCCAAGCTGCTTTACAAGGGCTACGGGATTTTTCAGTACGACCTGCAGCACGTGAAGAAAGACGAAGTCTTCTTCAAGAATCGGCTATGGCACGGCATCGGACCTTGCCTCGAGCGCCTTGCCTTGGAACTCGACCGCAAGTTCAGCGCAAGCGGCGGTGACACGCGCGACGCCATCCGCCGCTACAACGGCAGCGGCGCGCGCGCCGAGGCCTATGCCGACGAAGTGATGGTCTACGTCGGGTGGTGCGGCGGCCTCTAACGGCGGATCGTTGTCGACCGCTTAAACCGGCAGCGCGGTGGTCGACACCACTTCGTTCAGCACGAAGAAGGTGCGGGTCTGCCGCACGCCGGGCAGCCGGATGATCGCCTCGCCATGCAGGTGGTTGAAGCGCGCGATGTCCTTCGTCCGGATCATCAGGAAGTAGTCGAACTCGCCCGCGACGAGGTGGCACTCCAGGCACCCGGCCAGGCCCTTCGCCGCCGCCTCGAAGGCGGCGAAGGAGTCGGGCGTCGAGCGGTCGAGGACGACGCCGACCACCACCAGGACCGGCAGGTCGATCCGTGCCGGATCGACCAGCGCCACCGTGCGGCGGATGTAGCCTTCGCGCTTCAGCCGCTCGATCCGGCGCAGGACGGCAGTGGGCGACAGGTGCACCCTCTGCGCCAGCGCCGCGTGCGTGACACCGGCATCGTCCTGCAGCGCGGCCAGCAGCCGCCGGTCGATGCGGTCGAGTCCTTCGAGCTTGGGCACTGCCTGACGCAGCTTTCCTGCATGAGTCGACGGTATCGTCGCTCCAAACATCACCTTTACCAGATTTTATCCGACTCTAGAGAGCTTAAATCGCCCTCCAAACGCAGTTGCCTCCGGCGGCACCCAGCGACAAGCTCTCGCCACCAATACCGGAGCTTCGCCCATGCACCTCGACCGCTTTCCGCGCCACCCGCTCACCTTCGGGCCCTCGCCGATCGAGCCCCTGCAGAGGCTCTCCGCGCATCTCGGCGGCAAGGTCGAGATCTGGGCCAAGCGCGACGACTGCAACTCGGGGCTGGCCTTCGGCGGCAACAAGATCCGCAAGCTCGAGTACCTGGTGCCCGACGCGCTGGCGCAGGGCTGCGACACCCTGGTCACCATCGGCGGCGTGCAGTCGAACCACACGCGCCAGGTGGCCGCGGTGGCGGCCAAGCTCGGCCTCAAGTGCCACCTGGTGCAGGAGAGCTGGGTCACCTGGCCCGATGCGGTCTACGACCGCGTCGGCAACATCCAGCTCTCCCGCATCATGGGGGCGGAGATCGAGCTGGTGAACCAGCCCTTCGCCATCGGCATCAAGGAGAGCTGGGAGAGGGCGCTCGCAGGGATCCGCGCCAGGGGCGGCAAGCCCTATGCGATTCCCGCCGGGGCCTCGGACCACCGCCTGGGCGGGCTCGGCTACGTCGGTTTCGCCGAGGAGGTGCGCACGCAGGAGCGCGAGCTCGGTTTCAAGTTCGACTACGTCATCGTCTGCTCGGTCACCGGCTCGACCCAGGCCGGCATGGTCGTGGGCTTCGCGCACGACGGCCGCGCCCGCCGGGTGATCGGCATAGACGCCTCCGCCAAGCCCGAGGAGACGCGCGCCGCAATCCTCAAGATCGCGCGCAACACCGCCGAGCTGGTCGGGCTCAACCGGCCGATCGAGGACGAGGACGTGGTGCTGGACGAGCGCTACGCCTATCCGGAGTACGGCCTCGCCTCGCAGGAGACGCTGGCGGCGATCCGGCTGGGCGGACGGCTCGAGGGCATGCCGACCGACCCGGTCTACGAAGGCAAGTCGCTGCAGGGGCTGATCGACCTGGTCCAGCGCGGCGAGATCCCGCCGGGCTCACGCGTGCTCTATGCGCACCTCGGCGGCGCGCCGGCGCTGAGCGGCTACAGCGCGCTCTTCAAGGACGGGTGAGGGCTCTATCCGCTCGCGCCTGTGGCCCATCCTTCGAGACGCCCTGCTGCGCAGGGCTCCTCAGGATGAGGTTCTTTGTTTGTCTACAAACCCACAAACCTCATCCTGAGGAGCGGTGCGTCAGCACCGCGTCTCGAAGGATGGGCCAAAGAGCCGCGACGCCGCGGTCAGCAGCCGGCGCAGAGCACGTAGTCGTACTGCCGCGCGTTGGCGATCTCGATCGCCAGGCGCTTGACCTTGCCCTTGTAGGTCGCCTCGGCGATGTACCAGCCCTCGGGCAGCATGATGCGCGGCTGCGAGCCGGTGAGCGTAGCCAGCACGGCCCGGCTGCCGTCGGCGTTCTTGCGGTACCGCAGGATGCGCCAGGCGACGCCGTCCTTCAGCGCCTTGCCGCCGATCGCATTGATCCACTTCAGCGAGGCGAAGCCGCCGATGATCGAGACCTTGTGCGTCACGGGACCGCCGACGGTGAACTTGCCCTCCTGGCGGATCTGGTAGAGCTCGGCCACCACCTTGTAGGCGCCCTCCGGCAGGCTCACCTTGCCCGGCCCCTTGAGATCGGCCTTGGCCTCGCTCCTGCTGCCGGGCGCCGGCACGATCGAGAGCTTCACTTCCTTGGCGGTCACGTAGTCGCCGTTGTTGACGTCAACGTCGATGGTGACGGCGTGCATGGTCTGCGCCGCGAGCTGCGTGCCGCCGGCGTCGAGGCCCTCATCGGCCGCGACGGACACCCAAGGCATCGACTGGGTAAGCGTCAGCGCAGCCGCAAAGACCGCGGCGCGCCCGAAGATCGAGCAGAAAGCCATAGCGGTGGCCCCCCGGGGGTAAAAGGCTAAGACCCACGTCTTTACGCCTCCGGAGGGGCCAAAACAAGCGGTCAAAGCAGTTGATTCGGTTGCCATAACGTAGTCCCAGGCGAGGATCGAGGGTCAGCGTGCAACCCGCCACGCGGCCAGCAAACCCAGGGCGCCGAGCGGCAGGAAGGCGAGAAAGATCCAACGCGCTATCGAGACTACGGTGGCCTCGGCCGCCTCCGCAGTGAAGCCCATCACATTGGCCAGGATGCCGGCTGCGGCGGCCCCCAAGGCATATCCCAGCATCTGCAGGGTGGGCACCGCGCCGGCGGCGAGCTCGCGGTCCCGCGGACGGGCGGCCGCGACCACGCGGCGCACGAGAAAGGACCAGAAGAGGCCGAAGCCGCCGCCGGAAACGCAGGCCGCGGCGCCGATCAGCAGCACCGGGCCGTCCGGCACGCCGATGGCGAACAGCACGATGCTGAGCGCGATGCCGAGCGCGCCCAGCTTCAAGAGGCGTCCCTCGCCTTCCGGCCTGGTCCGCGCGGTCAGGACGGCGGCGACCGACCAGGCCACCGATTCCAGCGAGAGAAGGTAGCCCGCTCCCAGCGGGCCGATTCCATGCAGGCGCTCCAGCAGCAAGGGCCCGTAGAGCGCGAAGGACACGTTGGCGGTGCAGAAGGCCAACACCAGGACGAGGCCCCAGACGACGTGCGGCGCGCCGAGCGAGCGGTGCGGCAGCAGCGAAGCGACGGCACGGCGGTCGAGCCGGAAGAAGAGCGCCAGGAAGGCGAGGCCGCCCAGCGCCAGCAGGGCCGCGAGCCAGCTCCGCTCGACCACACCGGCCGCGGCAATGCCGAGGATACCGGGAACGAGCGCCGCCAGCGCCAGCCAAGGCACCGGCGCCTTCGACGGCGCAGCCCGTCCCTCGGCCGCGCGACCGGAGCGCAGCAGCATCGGCGCCAGCAGCACCACGAGCACCGCCTGCAGCGCGAAGACGAAGTAGGCCCAGCGCCAGAGCCCGGCTTCGGCGAAAAGGCCGCCGATCAGCGGCCCGGCCAAGGCCGAGACGCCCCAGACCGCGGAGATCAGGCCGTAGATGCGGCCCCAGAAGGCCTCGGCGAAGGCCCGGGTCACGGCGATGTGGCAGAGCGCCACCATGGCGCCACCGCCGAAGCCCTGCACGCTGCGCCCGGCCAGGAACCAGCCCATGTCGGGCGCGAGGCCGCTGGCGAGGCAGCCCAGCGCATAGATGCCGGCGGCGACCGCCAGCGCCGGCCCGGCCCCGTAGCGCGCCGCCGTGAGCCCGCCCAGCGCACCGGCCAGGATCGAGCCCACCTCGTAGAGCGCGAGGGACCAGCCGACCCAGGCAAGGCCACCGACCTCGGCCACGATCGCCGGCATGGTCGTGGCAACCACCAGCGCGTCGGCCGCGTGCAGCCAGATGCCGAGGCAGAGCAGCACCAGGACGGCCCAGCGGCCCTCGGCCAGTGCGGCGCGCCAGGTCGGCAAGGCCTCCGGCTCGGACGTGATCGCCCGCAAAGCTCTTTCCTTTTAGAAACTATTTTGTTTCTATAATGACTGACGACGTTCGGGCAAGAAGAGAAGCGAGCCGCGTGACCACCAGCGACGAAACCCTGCTGCTGCTGCTGAAGACGCAAGGTCCGCTGAGCGCGCCCGAATTGGCGCGCCGTCTCGACGTGACGCCGCAGGGCCTGCGGCGTCGGCTCGAGGGGCTCGCCGCCGAGGGCTATGTCATGCCCGAGCAGAGCACCGCCGGGGTCGGCCGGCCGCCCGCGCGATGGCGCCTGGCGCCGGCCGGCGAGGCGCGCTTTCCCGACGCGCACGACGCGGTTGCCGTCGAGCTGATCGAGGGCATCCGTCAGACGCTGGGCGAGGCGGCGCTCGACCGCATCATCACGCTGCGCGAGCGGGCGCAGCACAAGCGCTATGGCGTGGCGCTGGACAGGACGCGCGGGCTTGTGGCGAAGCTGCACCGCCTGGCCGAGCTGCGCAGCGCCGAGGGCTACATGGCCGAGACGCGCGAGGAGGCCGACGGCAGCCTGCTGCTGATCGAGCACCACTGCCCGATCTGCGCCGCGGCCAAGACCTGCCAGGGCTTCTGCCGCAGCGAGCTGGCGGTGTTCCGCGCCGCGCTGGGGCCGGGCGTCAGCGTGGAGCGCGAGCAGCACCTGCTGAGCGGCGATACGAGGTGCGTCTATCGGGTGCGGTGCAACTAAACCCTCGCCCCGGAAACGGGGAGAGGGTTGGGTGAGGGGCTCGCGCCCCTAGCGCGGCACATGCCAGGCAAGCGTCGACAGCTCCTCACCCAACCCTCTCCTCATGCCTGAGGAGAGGGCTTGGCGCGCAACGGAGGCGCCGCTCCATCACTCCCAGTGGTTGGCTTCCTGCTCGAAGCCGCTGCGCTGCGGGCGGACCAGGCAGAAGCGCTGGCCGGTCGGCGCCTGCATCACGGTCCAGGTCTTCACCTTCGCCACGAACTTCGCACCGAGCTTCTCCAGCCGGGCCTGCTCGCCCTCCTGGTCGTCGGTCTCGATGTCGAGGTGCAGGCGGCTGTCGTGCGACACCTTCTGCACCTCGATGTGAAGGCCGTTCGGATCGCGCGCGAAGGTGACATAGCCCGTGTCCTCCTCCGCGCCGGAGGGCTTCACCTTCAGGCCGAGCGCCTCGCTCCAGAAGCGTCCGGCCGCCTCCAGGTCCTCGGTCCTGCAGTCGATGATGAAGCCGGCGAGGCGGCTTTTGTGCATGGGGTAATCCCTTCCTCTCTCGGCTCCCTCGTCATGCCAGGGCCTCGACCCGTGCAGCCAGGGTTTTCGCGGTGCAGACCGAAGAACACAAGGCGCTGGATCGCCCGGTCAAGCCCATAGCTGTCCGGTTAAGGCGAGATCGGTTCTTGCACAGCCGTCGCAGTCCTCCCTCTCCCCGCAAGCGCGGGGCGAGGGAGGACTTCGGCGCCTCTGCGCAAACCGATCCTCGGCACCGCAGAAAACACAAAAGTCCCTGGCGGCGCGGCTTGAGTGCATCTCGGATGTTGCCTAAGCCGGACTTAACCGCACAGCCGCGGGTCAAGCCCGGCAATGGCAGTGAGAGTGCGGTCAGGCAGCCGCCTAGAACAGCCCTTCGATCTGGCCCTTGGCATTGAGATGGATGCTGTTGGCCGAGGGGACCTTGGGCAGGCCCGGCATGGTCATGATGTCGCCGCAGACCACGACGATGAACTCGGCGCCGGCGGAGAGCCTGACCTCGCGGATGGTGACCGTGTGGTCGTGCGGCGCGCCCTTCAGGTTCGGGTCGGTGGAGAAGGAGTACTGCGTCTTCGCCATGCAGACCGGGAAGTGGCCGTAGCCGGCGTTCTGCAGCTCCCTGAAGCGGTCGCGCACCGACTTGTCGGCCTCGATGTCGCGCGCATCGTAGAGCTTCGTGGCGATGGTCTTCACCTTGTCCCAGAGCGGCATGTCGTCGTCGTAGAGCGGGGCGAACTGCGAGGCGCCGCTCTCCGCCAGCTTCACCACCTGGTGCGCCAGCGCCTCCGTCCCCTTCGAGCCGTCGGCCCAGTGCGTGCAGAGGATCGCCTTGGCGCCGAGCTCCGCCGCGGTCTCCTCGATCGCGCGGACCTCGGCATCGCTGTCGGTGACGAAGCGGTTGATCGCCACCACCGCCGGCACGCCGAAGGACTTCACGTTGCGGATATGGCGGGCCAGGTTGGCGCAGCCCTTCTTCAGCGCCGCGACGTTCTCCTTGCCGAGGTCCTCCTTGGCGATGCCGCCGTGCATCTTCAAGGCGCGCACGGTGGCGACGATGACCGCGGCGTCTGGCTTCAGCCCCGCCTTGCGGCACTTGATGTCGAAGAATTTCTCCGCCCCAAGGTCGGCGCCGAAGCCCGCCTCGGTCACCACGTAGTCGCCAAGCCGGAGGGCAGTCTCCGTCGCCAGCACGGTGTTGCAGCCATGCGCGATGTTGGCGAAGGGGCCGCCGTGGATGAAGGCGGGATTGTTCTCCAACGTCTGCACCAGGTTCGGCGCCAGCGCGTCGCGCAGCAGTACCGCCATGGCGCCATGCGCCTTGAGGTCGGCGGCGCGCACCGGCTTCTTGTCGCGCGTGTAGGCGACGACGATCTTGCCCAGACGCTCGGTCAGCTCCTCGACCGAGCGCGACAGGCAGAAGATCGCCATGACCTCGGAGGCCACCACGATGTCGAATCCGTCCTCGCGCGGAAAGCCGTTGGAGACGCCGCCCAGCGAGGAGTTGATCTGCCGCAGCGCGCGGTCGTTCATGTCGAGCACGCGGCGCCAGGCGACGCGGCGGGAATCGATGCCGAGCTCGTTGCCCCAGTAGATGTGGTTGTCGACCATCGCCGCCAGCAGGTTGTGCGCGACCTGGATGGCGTGGAAGTCGCCGGTGAAGTGCAGGTTGATGTCCTCCATCGGCACCACCTGGGCGTAGCCGCCGCCAGCGGCGCCGCCCTTCACTCCGAAGCACGGGCCTAGCGAAGGCTCGCGCAGGCAGATGATCGCCTTCTTGCCGATACGGTTGAGCCCGTCACCCAGCCCCACCGTGGTGGTGGTCTTGCCCTCGCCCGCCGGCGTCGGATTGATGGCGGTGACCAGGATCAGCTTGCCCTGCGCGCGCCCCTTGAGCTCGCCATTGATGTACTCGAGCGAAACCTTGGCCTTCCAGGGGCCGTAGTTCAGCAGCGCCTCGCGCGGGATGCCGAGCTTCTCGCCGACCTCGGCGATCGGCTTCATCCTGGATTCGCGGGCAATCGCGATGTCGCTCTTCGGCATGGGCCCCCTCCGGCTTGGCGCACAGTTCTTCGGTTGTGGCTGGACGGCGGCGACCCTAGCCGCTGCCCCGCGGCCGGAATAGCCTCAAGGCGACAATGCCCCCGCTCGAATGCGGCATAGCCGCCGCGGCGGCAAGCCGGGGGAAGCCTAGGGCGAGGCGACCGAGAAGGTATCGCAGTCCCTGATCCGGCCGCTCCGATAGCCGGCATTGAACCACTTCTGCCGCTGCGCCGAGGTGCCGTGCGTGAAGCTGTCGGGCCTGACCGTACCGGTAGCGTCCTTCTGCAGCCGGTCGTCGCCGATCGCGGCGGCGGCGTCCATCGCCTCCTTGATGTCGCCCGGCTCCAGCACGCCCTTGGTCTCGTCGGCGTGGTTGGCGAAGACACCGGCGAAGCAGTCGGCCTGCAGCTCCAGGCGGACCGAAAGCTCGTTCGACCCGGCCCCACCGGCGCGGCTGCGCAGCTCGTTCACCTGCTGCATGATGCCGAGCTCCTGCTGCACGTGGTGCCCGACCTCGTGCGCGACGACATAGGCCTGCGCGAAATCGCCGGGCGCGCCGAAGCGCCGCGCCATCTCCTGGAAGAAGCTGAGGTCGATGTAGATCTGCTCGTCGCCCGGGCAGTAGAAGGGGCCGACCGCGGCGTCGGCGAAGCCGCAGGCGCTGTCGACCGCGCCGGTGAAGAGCACCAGCTTGGGCTCGTCGTAGCTGCGGCCTTCCTGCTGGAAGATCGCGTTCCAGGTGTCCTCGGTGTCGGCCAGCACCACGGCGACGAACTGCGCCAGCTCCTCCTGCTCTGGGGTACCGACGCTGCCGCCGGGGGAGACGCTCGTGTCGCGGCCGCCGCCCTCGAAGAGGTTGCTGCCAAACAGCAGCGCCACGCCGATGACGATGACAAGGCCGATCCAGCCGCCGCCGCCCAGGTTGCGCAAGCCGCCCAAGCCACCCCCAAGGCCGCCGCCCAAGCCGCCGCCGCCCATGCGGAAGCCCGGTCGCCGCCCGGTCGAGCCGCGCCGGTCGATCACGTTGCCGCTTGCCCGACGTCCGCGCCAAAGCATGGTTGATCCTCCCGAGTGCTTGACCCTGAACGGTTGGAAAACAGTGCACAAGCAATGGAGTTGCAGAGGCGAGAAACCGCCGGACGAAACTCCCACTTTGGGTAAAGAGCGCGCAATTCGCGCGAGACCTTGACGTCACTCTATCAAAGGTACCACCATCTTTCCGTAATCGGGAGAGACGGGGATGGCTGGGAAATTGGCGAGGTCGAGCGCGGCTCGTGGCTTTCTGGCAGCGTCCCTTGGCCTGGGGCTGGCGGCTTGCTCGGTGCTCAATCCGCACGTGACGCCGTCGATGGATCGGCCGGCCATGTCGCCGTTGGCCGATGGCCAAGGAGGGTCTGTCGCGCCGGTCATGGCGTTCTTCGGCAACCTGCCGCACGCCATCGACTATGCGAACTCGCTGCGCCAGGAATACTACGACGCGGTCGGGGAACAATCGCTGCTGCGCAACGGCATGGCGCTCACCCTTGTGCCGATCTCCGCCGCCGCGCTGTTCCTGGGCATCAACTCGACTTCCGACGCACCGCGCGCTGCCATCGCAGGACTCGGCATCGGCGGAGCGTCGCTCTTTGCCCTGGGCGAATTCTTCCACAGCAAGCCCCGACAGGCGATCTACCTGGCGGGTTCGGAGGCGCTCGGGTGCGCCATTCTGGCGTCCCGCCCCTACCTGATCCCCGACGATGCGATGACCGCATTCAAGACCGCGCTCACCGAGGTCTATCCGGCGATGGACAAGGCAGCGCTCAAGCTTGCGGAATTCAGCGCCCTTGCGAAGAAGGCCGAGGAGATGGCGCTGGCAGAGGAAGCTCTCCATCAGATCAAGCGCGCAGCCGCCATCGCTGCGCGCGGCGAGTCGGTCAACGACCAGATCGAGAAGGCCGGGCTGACGCTGTTGACCGCGACGGACACCATCCGCGATCAGGTGAGCGCGCAAATCGTCAAGGACGAGCCGGATTTCGACAGCATCCTGATCTTGGTCGGCGGCCTCGGCGCCACCGCCAAGGTGATCGGGCCGCCGCCGGTCGAGCCCCCAGCGAAGCCCCCGCAGGGCGCTGGAACCCCAGAGGCTAGGAGTAGCGCGGATCCGGCAGCGCTTCTCGCCGCGTTGGAAGAACTCAGTAGAAAGGTCGCGCCGATCGCACGCATGGTCAACCGCGTGGAAGCGGCGCAGAGCGTCGTCGGGGACATCGCCGCCTGCCAGCCGGCCGCTGTGGGAGCTGCGCTCAAGGTCGAGCCCGGCACGGAAGTTCAGTTCCGAAAGGGCGAGAAGGGAAGCAAGGGACTGATCGTCTCCGGCGGCAATGCGCCCTACATCGCCGAGTTGCTCGACACGCCCCCCAGTGGAACGCTCGTGGTGTCGCAGCCCGCGCCCTTCGGTCCGCGTGTGAACGTGGAAATCAAGGAGGCCGTACCCGACAACACCTACCACGCGCGCGTGGCCGATTCCGCGGGCCGCAGCTTGTTGATCATGATCAAGGTGGGCAGCGGGCAGCCCGCCGTGCAACCCGGCCGGGACGATAGCAACGCGGCACCGGTCACACCTGCCCCAGGCCTCGCCACAGACCTGGTCAAAGCCGCACAACAGAAGCTGTTTTGTGCCGAGCCAACCGATCCGCGCGTGGACGGCGTCGTGGGCGAGCAGACCGAACTGGCGCTGGCGATCTATCGCGAGGCGGCCGGCACCGGGGCCCGCGGACCGGCAACTGACACCGAGTTGGTCCACATCACCGAGCAGGTGAGGGATTGCCCCCCGGAAGCGGCCAACCAGTACGAGGCGCTCGTAGTGGCCGATCCCGCCCTGCTTCGGACGGTCATGACGGCGCTCCGCGAACAGGGTGCCACTTCCTTCTCCGCCGACTCCAAGCTTGCCCCCGGCACGACAGTGCGACAGGCGGTGGTGGCGCAGGCCACGGACCTGCTCGTGCATTGCCCCACTCCGCCGATCGACAAGCGCCGACTCGCGCTCGGCGTTTCCAAGAGTGTGCAGCAGTTCGTCGCTCGAGGGTTTCAGCTGGCGAGCAGTGACTTGCCGGCAGCGGAGAAGCAGGCGCAGGCATGCGCACCACTAGGGACCTGAAGCGCGTCTGGGCCTTGCTGACCAACGCTGCCGCGAAGGCCGAAGCGGCCCGGAGGCAGGGCACGCAGATCCAGACCGAGCCCGAACTGCTCTGGGTCGCTCAGGCGAATATCACGGCCATCGGCATCGCGGAGCGTACGCGCGGTGGCCAGCCGACCGGCGAACTTGCCATCAAGGTCTATGTCGCAGCCAAGCGCCCTCTGTCCGACGTGAACGAGCCCGTGCCTCGTGCAATCCGCGTCCCCGGTAGCGCCCGTCAGGTCATCGTCGATGTGATCGAACGGCAGCCGGTGGAGGCGAATGACGGGGGCACGGGAATGCGCGAGGCCATTCAACCGGGGTTGGCCATCTGCAACAGCGAGGCACCAAGCGAAGTTGGAACGCTCGGATGCTTCGTCACGCTGACAGACGCGCCGGACCGGAAAGCCTTCCTCAGCGCAGCGCACGTCATTGCCCGCAACGGCATGAGCCCGCCCGGCACGCCGATCCTGCAAGTCATCGAACCTCCAGGCGGCGCGGTCGAGAACATCCGCATCGGCACGCTCGTGCGCACCGTTTCCATCCGGGATGCGGCGCTGACCGGAACGCTGGAGTTCGATGCCGCGGTCGGCTGGCTGTTGCCGCAGTGCGCGGCGGCGGCGCGCGCAGACATCCCGCAGCTCGGACGGCCGATCGCAACGCGCAGCCGATTGTTTCGCGGCGAGCGCGTCTTCATCTATGGCGCGACATCGCGGACGGGCGTCGGCCAGATCGAGGATCTGAACTACAGCTGCCTCGTGCGATTTGGCAGCGAGGGGGCCTTGCCCGATCGCATCCGTCTTGTGCGGACCATTTGCTGCACGACCTACAGCAGGGGCGGCGACAGCGGGGCCGCCGTGCTGTCGAGTGGCGGATACCTCGTGGGCCTGCACTTCGGCACCAGTCCGGACGGCGCCAGCGTCTTCTTTCCCATCGAACCGATCCTCACACGGTTTGGGGCCGCCTTGGCAACCTGAGCCGCACCCCGGGAGCACAGAGTCATGCCTGCGTTCTTCAAGGACTCGGCTGAGCTTGTCGGCCTTCCCCTCCCACCTCAGCGGCCGCTGGACCTGAATGGCCTGTCGCAAACCAGCGCCGCCTTGGCGCGAGTTTACAATCGCCTGGGCGGTCTTCTCACCAGGTTGTCCGACATGACGCGGACTTCAGTGCCCGCCGCTCTTGCCGTCTGGTACGTCGAAAGCGGCGGCAAGAACTGGATGCAAGGCGGCATGGTGATCCGCTTCGAGGTCCACAAGCTCTTCGCGCACTGGGGATCGCAGAATGCCGATGGCTTCGATCGGCATTTCCGCTTCGGCGGCAGGGGCACCACCCCGGGGAAGGCCTGGGAGAACCACGCCTACCGGCAGGATGCCGCTGGCGCCTTCAGGCGCTGTCACGTCGGCAGCCAGTCTACCGAGTACGAGGTGCTCGCCTTGGCTCAGCACCTCGCCGGCGATGAGCCCGCGCTGCTCAGCATCAGCATGGGAGGGCCGCAGATCATGGGATTCAACTTCGCCAAGATCGGCTATGGTTCGGTCAAAGCCATGCACGACGCCTTTCAGAGGGACGAGCGGGCGCATGTCCTTGGCTTTTATGACTTCTGCAGCACTCGCCGTGCGCTGCCGGCTATGGCCGCCGAAGACTGGCTCCGCTTTGCAGAGCTTTACAACGGAGCAGGAAAGGCGGCGAGTTACGCCGGCCGGATCGAGGCGCACCTGGCGACAGCTGCCGCGCTGCTGCGTGATCAGCTCCCACATAAGCCCCAGGTCGGCGACACCATCAAGGCGCTGCGTCAGACCTTTCTCTATGAGCAGGCGAGTTCGCTCTCACGCAGGCTGGGGTCGATCACGGCGGGCATGACCGCCAAGCTGCTGGATCCCCCGGACGCCCTGTTCTGGAAGGTAGAGGTGCCGGACGGACTGCGCGGTTATATCGTCGCCGAAGCCTTCGCCTGAGGCGACCGCGTTGCCCGCAGCGGGAAAGTTCGCCCCTAGACCCGGGTGTAGACCAGAAGCGCCACGCAGCCCTTGTCGCTGTCGGAGCTGTGCGGCGCGCCCGGCTCCCGGCAGGCATAGTCGCCGGGCTTCAGCGTCCGGTTTTGATCGCGAAACGAGCCGGACAGCACGTAGATCTGCTCGCGCTCGCCCTCGTGGGCGTGCATGCCGAATTGCGCGCCCGGGCCCATGCGCATCAGCACCGTACGCTCGCCGCGCGCCCTATCGGCGTGCAGCGGCGCCTCCCAGTAGTTCTCGCCGCGCGCCTGCCACTGCAGCCCCTCCGCGCTGAGGTAGTGCGTGACCGGCACCGCCGGCGCTCTCTTGCCGCCCTGCATGGCGCCCTTATAGCACGGGGCGCACCCGGACTAGCGGCGCAGCAAGGGACGTGCGGCCTCGCTCTCCTGCCAGAGCGGCCAGGGCCGCGCCGCCTCCAGCGCCCGGCCGACGCGCAGCACCGTGGCGTCGTCGTAGCGCCGGCCGACGATCTGCAGCCCGGTCGGCAGGCCGTCCGCCATGCCGCTCGGCACCTGCAGCGCCGGGCTGCGGCTGATCAGGTTGAAGAGGCAGGTCATGTCCAGGCTGTGGTTGCCGCGCTCGTCGACGACCAGATAAGCGACCTCGTCGCCGCCGATCTCCGGCGCCGGCACCGTGGTGGTCGGGCAGAGCAGCGCATCGTAGCGGGCGAAGAGCGGCGCTACGGCCTGCCAGGCCTGGGTGCGGATGCGGCCGATCTCGAAGACCCGCTCGCCGGAGACCGCCCGGCCCTCCTCGATCAGCCGCACCACGAGCGGGTCCATCGCAGCGCGGAACTCCGCCAGGTACCGGCCCAGCGCGTCGGCGAAGAAGGCGCGCCAGTAGTCGTAGAGCGCGTCGATCATCGCGTTGGTCCAAGGTACCGCGACGGGCTCGACGATGGCGCCCTGGCTCCTGAGCGCCGCGGCCGAGGCTTCGAGGTTGGCCGCCACCCCGTCGTCCACTGCATAGACGCCGAGGTCGCGGCTGAGCCCCAACCGCAGGCCGCTGAGATCGCTGGCGAGCGGCAGCTCGACCGGCGGCAGCGCCGGCAGCGAGGCGCTGTCGCGATCGTCCGGTCCCTGCGTCACGTTGAGGAAGAGCGCGGCGTCCTCCACCGTGCGCGCCAGCGGACCGAAGTGGAAGATGTCGCAGAAGTGCGTCTCCAGGATGTCGAAGGGGATGCGGCCGAGGCTGGGCTTCAGCCCGACCGTGCCGCACCAGGCGGCCGGAAGGCGCACCGAGCCGCCGGCATCCGAGCCCTCGGCCAGCGGCACGCAGCCGGTGGCGACCGCCACGCCCGAGCCGCCGGACGAGCCGCCGGAGGTGCGCGCGGGGTTCCAGGGATTGCGCGTCACGCCCCAGAGCGGGCTCTCGGTGAAGCTCGAGTAGGCGAACTCCGGCGTCGTGGTCTTGCCGACCAGGATGGCGCCCGCCGCCAGCAGGCGCTCGACCAGGACCGCGTCCTCGCCGGGTATCCAGCTCTCCCAGATCTTCGAGCCGAGCGTGGTGCGCTTGCCCTTGGTTTTGGTCAGGTCCTTGATCGCGATCGGCACGCCGTGCAGCGGGCCCAGCGCCGCGCCCGCCATGACTTGCCGCTCGGCCGCACGCGCCTTGGCGCGCGCCTCCTCGGCATAGACGAAGCAGAAGGCGTTGAGCGTGGGATTGATCGCCGCGATGCGCGCCAGCGAGGCATCGACTGCCTCGAGCGGGGAGACCTTTCGCGTGCGGATGAGTCTGGCGAGGTCGAGGGCGGAGAGACTGTTCAGGTCTGTGGAGGGCATGGCGACTGTCGAAGTCCTCCCTCTCCCCTTGAGGGAGAGGGTCGGGGTGAGGGGGGTAGGTTGGTACGGGTGTCGAGGATCGCACCGACCGACCCCCCTCACCCGCTCGGCTTCGCCTCGCACCCTCTCCCTCAAGGGGCGAGGGTTGGTTACCCGCCGGCTTTCACCTCGAGCAGCATCTCGTTGTACTTCTCGCGCAGCGAGTCCTCGATCGGCTGGAACATCACGCCCTTGCTGAAGAGCGCCTGCGGATCGGCCATGCCGACCTTCGCCAGCACCTCCAGGTTCGCGCTTTCGAAGGATTTGCGGTTGGCGTGGCCCATGCCGAGGTTCTCGATGAGCCAGCGGCCGGACTCCGGCGACTGCATTGCATTGATCAGATCGTAGATCGCCTCTTCCGGGCCCGGGTGATCCTTCAGCACCATGAGGCCGCAGGCGTAGGTGAGGATGCCTTCCTTCGGCAGCATGTACTCGACCGGGATGCCCTGCGCCTGCAAGGGCGCCACGGAGAAGGGCCAGGCATAGCTGGCGATGATCTCGCCGGTCGCCAGGCCCTGCTCGATCGAGCTGACGTCGGTCCAGTAGCTGCGCAGCACCTTGCGCTGCTCGACCATCAGCGCCTTTACCTGCGCGAGCTCGGCGTCGTTCATGTTGAAGGGATCGGGCACGCCCGCCACCAGCGCCGCGACGATGACCGCGCCGTCGACCCCGTCGAAGACGCCGAGACGATTGGCGTACTTGGGATCGAAGAGGATCTTCCAGCTGTGGTTTTCCAGCCCGGCGTACTCGGGCGCCAGGTCGGTGCGGAACAGCACCGAAGAGGTGCCCCACTCCCAGGGGAAGAACCAGGTGCCCTCGGCGTCGTTGCTCTCCGGGATCGCCTTCAGCTCATCGAAGAGGTCGGGATAGTTGGTGAGCCGGCTCTTGTCCAAGGGCTTAAACAGGCCGGAGCGGCGCCAGCGCCCGATCGAGTAGTTGCAGGGATGCGAGATGTCCGGATTGAAGCCGGCGCGCATCTTCTGCAGCCCCTCCTCCTCTTCGCCGAAGATGGAGATCTGCGGCATCCCGCCATACTTCTCGACGTAGCCCGGCATGGCTTCGGGCGTGTCGTAGCCGGCCCAGGTCATCAGCAAGATCTCGCCCGCGGCGCGCGCGGGGCGCGCCAGCATCGGCAGGGTGGCGAGCGTCACGCCCGCGGCGCCCAGGGCGCGCATCAGCTGGCGGCGCGAGAGGCGGCCCGTGGCCATCCCCTCCTTCAGATCCTCGATGTGCATGGGGGAGGTCTCCTTGCCGGAAGCGGCAAGGCTAGCACGGAGCGGAAGGGCCGCAAGCCTTCGCGCGGCGGTGGCAGTGCAGCGCGGTACTGCCGCAGCAGGCACCATGGATACGCGAAACAAACAAGCATAGAGCCGTCCTCCCGGACGCCGCTACAGCGGCGATCCGGGACCCATTCGTCCGTGCGCGCGGACCGATGGGTCCCGGATGCGCGCTTGGGCGCGCTCCGGGATAACAGCTCGTTGTTGGAGAAAGCAGCCGAAGAACCGCGCGGCTGCCGTCCTTGCTATCCGCCGGCCTTCACCTCGAGCAGCAGCTTCTCGTAGGTCTCGCGCAGGGTGTCGTCCATTGCGCGGAAAGCCACGCCCTGGCGGAACAGCGTCTCCGGGTCGGCCATGCCGATGGAGCGCAGGATCTCCGGATCGGCGCGATCGAAGGCTTTGCGGTTGGCGTGGCCGACGCCGAGCGAGGAGAGCACCCAGGCACCGGCCTCGGGCGACTGCATCGCATCGATCAGGTCGACCATGGCCTGCTCCGGGCCGGGATGATCCTTCAGCACCATGAGCCCGCAGGCCCAGGTGAGGATGCCCTCTTGCGGCAGCATGTACTCGACCGGCACGCCCGCCGCCTGCATCGAGGCGACCCAGTAGGGCCAGGCGTAGGAAGCCACGACCTCGCCCGACGCCAGGCCCTGCTCGATCGAAGCGAAATCGGTCCAGTAGGTGCGCAGGAGCTTACGCTGCTCGACCAGCAGCGCCTTCACCTCAGCCAGCTCCGCCTCGTTCATCGCGAAGGGATCGGCCACGCCGGCGACCAGCGCGGCCACGATCACCGCATCGAAGGAGTCGTACATGCCGAGCCGGCCGGCGTACTTCGGATCGAAGAGGATCTTCCAGCTGTGATTCTCCTGGCCGGCGTACTCGGGCGCGAGGTCCGTGCGGAACAGCACCGAGGACGTGCCCCACTCCAGGGGGAAGAACCAGGTGCCCGCAGCGTCGCGGCTGTCGGGAATGGCCTTCAGAGTCTCGAAGAGATCGGCGTCGTGCGCCAGGCGGGCGCTGTCGAGCGGCCGGAACAGGCCGCTGCGGCGCCAGCGGCCGATGGAGTAGTGGCAGGGATGCACGAGGTCCGGCGTGAAGCCGGCGCGGATCTTCTGCAGCCCCTCCTCCTCGCTCCCCATCAGCGCGAACTCGGGCAGGCCGCCGTGCCTGGCGACGAAGGAGGGCATGGCTTCCGGTACGTCCCAGCCGGCCCAGGTCATCAGCAGGATGTCGCCCGCGGCGCGGGAAAGGCGCGGCACCAGCGGCACGGCGACCAGCGCCAGGCCGGCGGCGCGGAGCTGGTGCAGGAAGGAGCGGCGGGAATGACGAAAGCGGCGATGTACGAGAGGGTGCATCGGCACGACATAGTCTCATCACGCCTTACTGTCACCCGTGGACCGCGTCGAGAACCCCTCACCCAACCCTCTCCCCGCTTCCGGGGCGAGGGCTTTCCCGCGCAAGCGTCGAAGTCCTCCCTCTCCTCGGAAACGAGGAGAGGGGCGGGGTGAGGAGTTTTCGAAGCCGCTTCGGAAGGCGACCTACACGGCCAGGCCCTGCATCGCCTTGAGGCCGACCGGGCCGCCGTTGAACTCGGCCATGGCGTCGATCAGGCAGTCCCAGAGGTACTCGGCCGAGGCGCTGTCGGCGACGAGGTGGAAGGCCAGCGTCGCGCCCTGGTCGGCGCGCGCAATCACCACGGACATCTTCGCGGCCGAGGTCTGCGCGATGCGGCCGTTGTCGAACTTCGCCGGCCTGAGGTCGACGCCGCAGAGCTTGGCCAGCATCTTCGCCGCCTTCTTGCCTGTGACCAGAAACCAGGCGTGGGTCTCGGCGCGCGGCAGGAGAAAGCCGCGCGCGCTGGCGGGCGGCGTGCCGGCCACCGTCCAGGCCTCCTGCAGTTTCTGGCCCAGCGCCCCCTCGCCGCGCAGGTTGCCCAGGAGGAAGATCTCCTCCTGCGCCAGGCGCAGGGCGAGCGAGCCGTCGGACTGCGTTGCCGTGCGGTTCGGCTCGGGCGGCAGCGTCAACCCCTGCCCGCCCAGCCAGTCGGCGGTGCCCTTGCCCTTGAAGCCGATGCGCGGCAGGAGCGAGAGGTCGGCGATGCCCAGGCGACGTGCGGTCGAGTCCTCGTCGGTGGCATTGGCGTAGCGCATCGCCACGGCGGCGCCGCCCAGCTCCTCGAAGCGGGCGCCGGCGGCGACCAGCTTGCGCCAGCAGAAGGAGCGGCGCGGGAAATCTGTCGGCCCCACCATGCTCAAAGCTCCTGCCGCTTGTTCTCGTGGTCGTAGAAGTGCGGCGCGGCGACGGTGGCCTGCAGCACTTTGCCGTCGGTCAGCTTGATGGCGAGCGGCTGGCCGACCGCGGCCGCGGCCGGCGCGTAGGCGAGCCCGATCACTGCGTCGCAGGCCTCCGAGAGAGCGGACGAAGTGACGAAGCCGGCGATGGTCTCGCCCGAGAGCACGAGGTTCGACTCCTCCGGCACCGGGCCCTCCCTCGGCAGGGTGAAGCCGACCAGCTTGCGCTTGGAAGGATGGCGGCGGCGCAGCTCGATCGAGCGCAGGCCGACGAAGAAGGGCTTCTTCTCGGAGACCGCCCAGGCCATGGCGACCTCGTCCGGCGTGCTCATCGCGTCGGTGTCCTGGCCGACAATGATGTGACCCTTCTCCAGGCGCAGCACGCGCTGCGCCTCGACGCCGAAGCAGCGCAGCTCGAAGGCCTTGCCGGCCTCGCTGAGGCGATCCCAGAGCGCCTCGCCCATCGAGGCCGGCACGTGGATCTCGTAGCCGAGCTCGCCGACGAAACCGACGCGCATGAAGCGGGCCGGGATGCCGGCGATGGTGCCCTGGCGCACGCCCATGTAGGGGAAGGCGGCGGCGGAGAGGTCGACATCGCAGTCGAGCGTCTGCAGCAGCTCGCGCGACTTCGGGCCGGCGACGTTGACGCCGGCGTAGGCGGCGGTCACCTGCGCCACGTCGACCTCCAGGCGCCACTGCGCGTTCCACCACAGCATGGTGCGGTAGACGCGGTCGACGCCCGAGGTGGTTGCCGTCACGTAGAAATGCTGCTCGTCGAAGCGGCAGGCCACGCCGTCGTCGATGATGACGCCCTGCTCGTTGGTCATCAGCACGTAGCGCGAGCGGCCGACCGGCTGCTTCAGGTAGCCGAAGGTGTACATGCGGTTGAGGAACTCGGCCGCGTCGCGGCCGCGCACCTCCAGGCCGCCCAACGTGGAGACGTCGATCATGCCGACGTGCGTGCGCACGGCGCGCACCTCCTCCAGGATCGACTGGCTGCGCTTCTCCTTCGGGCCGTAGTAGGCCGGCCGCCACCAGAGCCCCGCGGTCATCATCTGCGCGCCGACCTCGAGGTGGCGGTGATGCATCGCGGTGAAGCGCTCCTGGTCGAAGCCGCGGCCGCCCAGCACGCCCAGCTTCTCGGCGGTGAAGGGCGGCCGCGCCGTGGTCACGCCGGTGTCGGCCACGGTGCGGCCGGTCGACTTGGCGACCAGCCGCGCGGTGGCGAGCGCGGCGTGCCGCCCCTGGCTCGGACCCATGCCGACGGTGGAGAAGCGCTTCACCAGCTCCAGCTCGTTGTAGCCCTCGGCCACCGCGTTCAGGATGTCCTTCACCTGCAGGTCCTCGTCGTAGTCGACGAAGTCCTTGCCCTCGGCGTGCTTGAACATCGGCCAGGGATGGTTCACGCCGGCGCTGCCGCGCTCGGCCGGCACCGCCGGCTCCGGACCGGCGTCCAGCTGCAGCGCATGCGCCGCCGACCAGCCGGCGTGCGCGCCTTCGGCCAGCACGGCATCCAGCGCATAGGTCGAGTTGACCGAGCCGGCGAGCCGCACGATCGGCGGCAGGCGGCCGATGGTGAAGTGCGCCGCCGCGTCGTCGTAGGCGAGCTTGCCGCCAGCCTGCAGCGCGAGCTGGTAGGTCGGCGTATAGCCGGGCGACATGCAGAGCAGGTCGCAGTCGATGCGCTGGTTGGTGCCGTCGTGCGTGCCCTGGCCGGTGATGCGGCTGACCAGCACGGCGCGCAGATGGTGCAGGCCGGGCGTGCCCACCGCTTCGCTGACGCAGTGCCCCGGCTGGATGGTGAAGCCGCGCTCGGCGGCGGCTTGGGCGAAGCGATCGCGGCCGGGCTCGGCGCGCAGCTCGACGATCGCCACGACCTCGACGCCGGCGTCGGCGAGATCGAGGGCGACGGCGTAGCCGTCGGCGTTGCCGGCCAGCACCACGGCGCGGCGGCCTGGCCTGACACCGTAGAGCTTGATCAGGCGCTGCGCCGCCGAGCCCTGCATGATGCCCGGCAGGTCGTTGTTGCGGAAAACGGCGGGCTGCTCGACCGAGCCGGTGGCGAGCACGAGCTGGCGGGCGCGCAGCTTGTAGAGGCGGTCACCCCTGATCACCGGCAGGTAGTTGTCGGCGAACCAG
>Ga0299906_10000539_pt1 | contig 34610 bp, 28 predicted proteins | sample RVTome_14_FD_200259 | JGI IMG/M metagenome (GOLD analysis project Ga0299906, IMG submission 200259) | Soil microbial communities from uranium-contaminated site in the Upper Colorado River Basin, Wyoming, United States - RVT145D125 (version 2) ... | reverse complement strand
TCGTTCCGGGGGCCACGCATCTCTTCGAGGAGCCGGGGACGATGGAGCAGGTGGAAAAGGCGGCCGGCGAGTGGTTCGAGGCCTGGCTGTCCGGCTGACGTGTTTTCGGGAAAATGTTCAGATTGCGGTCGAACCGGCGGCGCATCGATCGTCGTGGAGTCGTCGGCAGGCCCTGACTTGACCGGCCACTGGAGAATCCCGCAGATGAAGTACCTGTTGCTGATCCATTCCGATGAGACGATCTACCCGAAGAAGACCGAGGCGGAGATGACCGCCCTGTTGACCGAATTCGCCAGGTTCACGGCAGCGCTGAAGGATGCGGGAGCGCTGGTGGGCGCCAATCGGCTGCGGCCAACGACGACGGCGACGACGGTCCGCGTGCGCGAGGGGAAGATGCTGACCACGGACGGGCCGTTCGCCGAGACCAAGGAGCAGTTGGGCGGGTACTACCTGATCGACGTCGAGAACCTCGATGACGCACTGGCGTGGGCGGCGAAGATTCCATCGGCGCGGCACGGGAGCATCGAGGTCCGCCCGGTCTGGGACATGAGCGAAGAGATCCCGGGCCTCGGGTGATGCACGAACTATCGAACCCTTTTTGCGAGGAGACTGACCCATGTCGTTCGTTCAAGTTGGATTGTTGTGCGCTGTTTCGGTGGTCCTCGGGTCGGCGCCGATGCGGCCGATCGAAACCTGCTGCGGGCCGGCGGCCCCGGGACTCGATGCGGCCGAGTCCGCATCGGAGGCGTTCGCGCGGATCAAGGGACTCGCGGGCACGTGGGTGCGCGTGGGCGAGAATGGCGAGCCGACGGACGAGGTCATCTCGCAATCGCGTGTGACAGCCGGCGGCTCGGCGGTCATCGAGACGCTCTTTCCCGGCACCGAGCACGAGATGATCACGCTGTATCACCTGGATGGCGAAAACCTGGTTTTGACGCACTATTGCGTGCTGCGAAACCAGCCGCACATGAAGGCGACGATGATCGCGGAGGACCGGATCGTGTTCGTGTGCGATGAGACGGGCGTGGAGTCGGCCGATGAGGCCCACATGCACCAGGGCACGATCGTGTGGGCCGGCGAGAATCGCCTGAAGACCGAGTGGCTTCAGTTCACCAACGGCGAGAAGACGTACACGGCGAGTTTCGACATCGTGTGGCAGGCGAAGTGATACGCGACGATCGCGGCGATGATGGCGGCGCTCGTGAACGCGCCGCTACCATCCGAGCATGAGCCAGGTGATGCGCGAGGCCGTGGAGTCGGTCTTCCGTGAGGAGTCGGGGCGGATCATTGCCACGCTCATCCGCGTGCTGGGCGATTTCGACCTGGCCGAGGAGTCGATGCAGGAGGCCTTTGCGGCAGCCCTCGAAACGTGGCCGCGCGATGGGCTGCCGCAGCGCCCGGGGGCGTGGATCGCCATGGTGGCGCGGCGGAAGGCGATCGACCGCCTGCGGCGCGAGCGCCGAAGCCGGGCGATCCTGGAGCAGTTGGAACACGAGGCGAGGGCGGCGGACGATGCGATGATTGCCGCAAACTCCAACTCGGAGTCAGGGCTGCACGATGATCGTTTGCGGCTGATCTTCACCTGCTGCCACCCGGCGCTGGCCCTGGAAGCGCAGGTGGCGCTGACGCTGCGGACGCTGGGCGGGCTGGAGACGGCGGAGATCGCGCGGGCGTTTCTCATGAGCGAGCCGACGATGGCCCAGCGGCTGGTCCGCGCCAAGCGCAAGATCAGGGAAGCGAACATCCCGTATCGCGTGCCGCCCGATCACCTGCTGGAGCAGCGCCTGCCGGCGGTGCTGGCGGTGGTCTATCTCATCTTCAACGAGGGGTATGCGGCATCGTCGGGCGGGGCGCTGGTGCGCGGGGACCTGTGCGATGAGGCGATCCGGCTGGGGCGCCTGCTGGCCGGGCTGATGCCCGATGAGCCGGAGGCGCTGGGGCTGCTGGCGCTGATGGTGCTGCACGACTCGCGGCGGACAGCGCGGCTCGATGAGCGGGGCGATGTCGTGCTGCTGGAGGACCAGGACCGGTCGGAGTGGGACGGGGCGAAGATCGCCGATGGCATCGGCCTCGTGGAACGGGCCCTGCGAATGCGCCGGCCGGGGGCGTATCAACTCCAGGCGGCGATCGCGGCGGTGCACGCCGGGGCGAAAGCGGCGGCCGAAACGGACTGGCCGCAGATCGTCGCCCTCTACGACGAGTTGCAGCGCGTGATGCCGACAGCGGTGGTGGCGCTGAACCGCGCGGCGGCGGTGGCGATGGCCGAGGGGCCGCGGCAGGGCCTGGAGGCGATGGGCGCGCTGAGCGGGCTCGATGACTACCAGTTCTTCCACAGCGCACGGGCCGACCTGCTGCGCCGGATCGGCGCGTATGATGCGGCCCGCGATGCCTACCAGCGCGCTCTCGACGTGTGCACGAATGAGCCGGAACGGCGCTTCCTGCGGCGGCGCATCGCGGACGTCTCCTGAAAAAGGGGTCGGGAGTCTTTTTCGGCGCTGCGCGGCGATGGCGTTCCTGGTCATCGCCTCGGGCTGTGCGCGCCCGCTGCATCGCTTCGAGTACACCGAGATCATCATGGGCGTCGACGCGCGCGTGACGCTGTTTGCGCGTCACGAGGATGAGGCGCGGCACGCCGCCCGGGCGGCCTTCGATCGCATGAACGATCTCGACGGCGTGCTGAGCGATTACCGACAGGACAGCGAGGCCATGCGCCTCTGCCGCGCCCATGGCCGGCCCATTGCCGTCAGTGATGACCTGTATGACGCCCTGGAGCGATCGATCGAGATTTCACGGCAGACCGGCGGCCTGTTCGATGTCACCATCGGCCCGATCGTGCAGCTCTGGCGGCAGGCGAGGCGGGACCGGCGGCTGCCGGCGGCCGAGGCGCTCGATGAGGCCCGCGAGCGCGTGGGATTCCAGTTGATCGGCCTCGACCCGCCGGCGCGCACGGCCACGCTCGGGCGCGCGGACATGCGGCTGGACTTCGGCGGAATCGGCAAGGGCCTGGCGTCGCAGGAGGCCCTGGAGATCCTTGTCGAGCGCGGCATCGAGCGCTGCCTGATCGACCTTGGCGGCGACATCGCGGCCGGCGCGCCGCCGCCGGGAGCAGGCCATTGGCGGGTCGAGGTCGACACGGGCGCCGGGTCGCCGGTTCTGGTGGTTCCGCTCGCTCACTCGGCCATCGCGACCTCCGGTTTCTCCGAGCAGTTCGTGGACATCGAGGGAGTGCGTTACAGCCACATCATCGACCCCCGGACGGGCATGGGCCTGACCAATCGCACGGCGGTGTGCGTCATCGGCCCCGATGGGGCGACGGCGGACGCCCTGGCCTCGGCCCTGAGCGTGCTGGGGCGTGAGGGCGCGGCACAACTGATGGCCCAGTTCCCCGGCTGTGCGGCCATGCTCGAGGTCGAGATGGACGATGCGCCGCTGCGGATCTATCTCAACGAGTTTCCCGCGCTGCCGGAGCGGTGATGTCCGGTCAGGTCATCGGGTCCGCGGACCCGACCGCCACCTTCAGCCATTACAATCTGATGTCACGGCACTGCCGCGAAAGGCCCCATGGAACACACCTGCAAGCCCGACTTCGCCGCCCGCGAGAAAATTCCCACCCGCGTCTTCGATGACCCGGCCGAAGTCAGCGCGACCGTGGCCAAGGCCATCGCCGATCTCATCCGCAAACGGTCCGCCGAGGGCCAGAAGACCATCCTCGGCCTGCCCACCGGTTCCACGCCGATGACGGTCTATGACGAGCTGGTGCGCCTGCACCGCGATGAGAACCTCTCGTTTCGCAACGTCATCACCTTCAACCTCGATGAGTACTTCCCCATGCAGCCGGGCGAGCTGCAGAGCTACCACCGCTTCATGCGGGAGAACCTCTTCGACCACATCGACATCACCCCCGGAAACATCCATATCCCTGACGGCCGCCTGACCATCGACGAGGTGCCGGCGTTCTGCAAGGCCTACGAGCGCGAGATCGAGCAGGTCGGCGGCGTTGATCTCCAGATCCTCGGCATCGGCCGCACGGGCCACATCGGCTTCAACGAGCCGGGCTCAGCGCGCAACAGCAGGACGCGCCTGATCACGCTCGACCGCGTCACACGGCTGGATGCGGCCAGCGACTTCTTCGGCCAGGAGCACGTGCCGCGCCGGGCGATCACGATGGGCGTGGGCACGATCCTGTCCGCGCGGCGGATCGCCCTGCTGGCGTTCGGCGAGCACAAGGCCCCGGTGATCTCGCAGGCCGTCGAGGGCGAGGTGACGCCGGCCGTCGCGGCGTCGTTCCTCCAGGAGCACGCCGAGGCGACCATCTGGCTCGACACCGCCGCCGCCGCGGAGCTGACGCGCTTCCGCAGCCCGTGGGTGCTGGGGACGGTCGCGTGGGATGAGGCGATGGTCCGCAAAGCGGTCATCTGGCTGGCCCGCAGCACCGGCAAGCCCATCCTCAAACTCACCGATGAGGATTACAACGAGCACCACCTTCAGGACCTGCTCGCCGAGCGCGGCAGCGCGTACGATATCAACCTCCGCATTTTCCGCCGCACCCAGCGGACGATCACAGGCTGGCCCGGCGGCAAGCCCGCCGAGGAGGGCAGGATCGGCGAGACCTCGCGGCCAGTCGATGCCGAGACCTTCCCCAAAAGGGTGCTCATCTTCTCGCCGCACCCGGATGACGATGTGATCTCGATGGGCGGCACGCTGATCCGGCTGGTCGAGCAGGGCCACGAGGTGCACGTGGCCTACCAGACCTCGGGCAACGTGGCGGTGTTCGATGAGGACGCCCTGCGCTTCGCCGATTTTGGCCGCGATTTCTGCCGCATGCTCGGTGTGGGGGAGGCCAAGGTGGCGGACCTGGAGCAGCACATTGAGGATTTTCTCCGCCGCAAGCAGCCGGGCCACATCGACAGCGACGAGGTGCAGAAGATCAAGGCCATGATCCGGCGCGGCGAGGCTCGGGCGGCGGGGCGCTATTGCGGCCTGCCGCTCTCGAAGCTGCACTTTCTCGACCTGCCGTTCTACGAGACGGGCCGGGTGAAGAAGAAGCCGCTGAGCGAGGCGGACATCCGCATCGTCGTGCAATTGATGGAGAAGATCCGCCCCCACCAGATCTATGCCGCGGGCGACCTGAGCGACCCGCACGGCACGCACCGGACGTGCCTCGCGGCGATCATGACGGCGCTGCAACGCGTCAGCAAGGCCCAGTGGATGGAGGAGTGCCAGGTGTGGCTCTATCGCGGGGCGTGGCAGGAGTGGGGGCCGGAGGAGATCGACATGGCCGTGCCCCTGAGCCCGAAGGAACTGCGGCGGAAGATTCACGCGATCTTCAAGCACGAATCGCAGAAGGACAAGGCGCTCTTTCCCGGCACGGATGAGCGCGAGTTCTGGCAGCGGGCCGAGGCGCGCAACCGGGCGACGGCGAAGCTCTACGATTCACTGGGCCTGGCGGAATACGAAGCGATCGAGGCGTTCCGCCTGCTCGATCCGGCATCGTACGGGCCTGATCCGAAACTCAAAGGCGCTGCGCCGCAGGTGCTGGGGGCGTCGATGATGGGGTCGAAGTTGGGGGGATGAGGAGGGATGAACCACGGAGGGGATGACTTGTAGGGCAGGCCTTCGGCCTGCCGCTCCGGGGTCAATTGATCGTGCATCGCGGCAGGCCAAAGGCCTGCCCTACATGCCGCGCGAGCAACAATGCGCATTCGTGCGCTCTTCAAGGTGGGCTGAGCCCACCCTACTCGAACGAATCACACCACCGATACGCCTCGATCACCGCCCGTTCGCCTTCCTTGGCCGGCTTCGAGTTGCCGTGCTCCATGCCCAATACACCTGTGAAGCCCTTGGCGTGGATGTGCTTGAACACGTTTCGGTAGTTGATCTCGCCCGTAGTGGGCTCGTTGCGCCCGGGGTTGTCGCCCATCTGGAAGTAGGCGATTTCATCCCACGCCATGTCCATGTTGGGAATCAGGTTGCCCTCGGTGATCTGCTGGTGGTACAGGTCATCGAGAATCTTCACCGCCGGTGAATCGACCGCCTGGCAGATCTGGAACGCCTGAGGAATGCGCGAGAGGAACATGCCGGGATGATCTCGCCACGGATTCAGGGGCTCCAGCACCATCACCAGACCGTGCGGCTCGAAGACCTCCGCGCCTCGCTTCAACATCTCCACCGCGTTGGCCGTCTGGTAGTCCCATTCCAGGCGCGGGTTGAAATCGCCCATGACCACGGTCATCCACTTGGCGTTGACGCGCTTCGCGACCTCGACCGACCCCCGGAGGTCCTCAAGGAAACTCTCCAGCATCTTGGGGTCGCCGTTCACGAAACTCTGCTTGCCGAACGCCGTGCCGAAGTTGGCCACAAAGACGCCCATCGTCATGCCCAGCCGCTCCATGGCGCTGGCGATGCGCTGCTGGTCCTCGACCGGGCGCCGCGTCATGGTGTTGTCCTCCATGGCGGTGAAGCCCTTATCGGCCATGAACTGCAACTGATCGACAAGGTCCTCGCCGGCATGGTGCTTGAACATGCCGAAGTGGGGGGCGTACTTGAGCTTGAAGCGCGCGGCATTGGATGACTGCATGCCCGCCTTCACCGCGCTTGCCACCGCCACGCCTGCCGCGCCCGCGGCCGCCGCCGTCATGAATTCACGTCGTTTCATGGACGTCCCTTTGAAGATTCACCACTGAAACACAGAGGACACAGAGGGGACCAGGAATGGTGTGGCCAATCCTTATGGCTCCTGGTCCATGGCACACGGCTGCTCTCACACAAACTTCGTCACACCCGGCACCGCCACCTCCGGCACGGGCATGCTGCCGAACTCGTACGCGTCAGGGCTCAGGTTCAGTTGGCTGTTCATGGCCTGCTCCCAGGTCACGGGCTGGCCGGTATAGGCGCTCATGCGGCCCATGATGGCGGTCAGCGTTGACTCAGCGACGCGCGTGGCCTCGTTGAGACGCGGGCCGGAGGTCATACTGGCGATGAGGTCCGCGTGCTCACGCACGTAGGGGTTCGGATTGTCGCCTTCGAAACGCCAGTCGCGTTCGCCGCGGATCGCAGCGCGGCCGGAGCTGGTGATCGCCCGGCCCTTCGTGCCCACGATGAGCTCCTCCACGCGGTTCGATTCACCGCAGCCATCCTGCTGGCGGCACATGCTGAGCAAGTACTGGCCGCCGGGATATTCGTACTCGATGGCGAAGTGGTCGTAGATGTGGCCGTACTTCGCATCCGTGCGGGCCTGCCGTCCGCCGAGGCCGAAGCACCGCGCGGGCGGGCCGCCGAACGCCCAGTTGCACACATCGAGGTTGTGGATGTGCTGCTCGACGATGTGGTCGCCGCTGAGCCAGGTGAAGTACAGCCAATTCCTCAGTTGCCACTCCATGTCGGTCATGCCGGGCTTCTGCTGGACGACCCACAGGCCGCCCTGGTTCCAGTAGCAGCGGGCGTACATGAGATCGCCGAGGTCACCGCTGTTGATGCGCTCCATGGCCGCGAGATAACACGCTTCGTGCCGCCGCTGTGTGCCGGTGACGACCGACAGACCTTTCGCATCCGCCTGGGCGCCGGCCTTGATCACGCGGCGAATGCCCGCGGGGTCGACGGCGACTGGCTTCTCCATGAACACGTGCTTGCCGGCGGCGATGGCCGCCTCGAAGTGCGCGGGCCGGAAGTGCGGCGGTGTGGCGAGGATGACGTAGTCGATGTCATCAGCGTGGGCCAGCAGTTCGCGATAGGCGTCGAAGCCGACAGAGGCGCGGCTGTCCTGGATCGTGCCGCGCTCCCCCAGCTTGGCAAGGTGGCCGCGCGACGAATCGAGCCGGTCCTTGAAGACATCGGCCATGGCCACGATGCGGGTGTCGGGGGAGGCGTTGAGGGCGTCGGCGGCGGCGCCCGTGCCGCGCCCGCCGCAGCCGATGACGGCGATGTTGATGGTGTCGGCCCGGCGGCTCTTCGGGCGGCCCAGCAGGGGCGATGCGATCGAGGCGGCGGCCACAGTCGCGCCGGCGGCCACGACGAAATCGCGTCGGGTCACGGAATCGGACGCACGAGATGCTGGTTTGGTGTTCATGTCCATCTCCACGTGTGATTGAATCGATCTCTCTCTCGGCAAGAATCGTCAGCTTGCAATGATGCGGTCCATGCGGGCGGCGATCTCGCGCAGGCGCTCCTCGCCGCCCCCGGGAATTTCCGCCGTGGCCCAACCAGCATACCCGATGTCATCGAGGGCCTTCATGACCGCCGGCCAGTCGCAGTCGCCCTCGAGCAGCTCGACGTTGAAGCCCTTCCACAGCCCCTCGTCGTTGCGTTTCTGGCGGCTGTATTCCTTGATGTCGAGCTTGAGGATGCGCGGGCCGAGGATGCGGATCCACTGCTCAGGCCAGCCGTAGTTGACCACGTTGCCGACATCGAAGTACCAGCCGACGTGGTCGGACCCGAAGCTGTCCACGTACTGCGCCGCCTCCAGGGGGCTGAGCAGGAACTGGTTCCACACGTTCTCGAAGGCGATCTTCACGCCCAGTTCCTCGGCCAGGGGCAGGACCTTGCGGATCTCGACCTGCGAGCGGCGCCAGGCGTCGGCGTAGGAGATCTCCTTGTTGACGACCGCGGGCACGAGCAGAACCGTGGTCGCCCCGTAGGCCTTCGCATCGCGCAGCGCGGTTTCGAGACCCGCGACGCAGTGCGCCCTTACATCGCCATCGGGATGCGACAGCGGATGGCTCCAATGCGTGGAACAGACCACGCCGTGAACGGTCAGACCGGCGTCATCGCGGGCCTCGATCAGTTCATCGCGGTCGAGGTCGCTTGGACTGTCCGGCTCGACGCCGTCGAAGCCGAGACTCGCCAGCAGGCGGAACTTGTCGAGCAGCGTGCCGTCGATGCGCACCATGCCGAGCTTGACGGCCTTGGCGATCCGCCGGCGGGCGGGGGTCTCGGCGATCGGGTCCTGCATCGCGGCGGACAGGCGCGGACCGAGCGCGCTCAACGAAAGCGCGGCGGCTGTCTGCCCGATGAACGTGCGTCGATCGAGATGTTGGCTTGTCATGAGAGTCTGCTTTCGCGACGAGCGGTCGGGCGACACGTCGCCTCGGGCAATGGAGGCGCAACACCCGTCTCCTACACAAACGGTGTGACGCCGGGTTTCGCCACGACGGGCACGGGCGCCTCGCCCCACGCCCAGTGGTCCGGCGTCAGCGAATCCTGCGAATTCAGGCATTCATTCCATGTGAGCAGGCGGCCGGTATAGGCGCACATGCGGCCCATGATGCCGAGCATCGTCGAGTGGGCCATGGCCACGCCCTCGTTGATGGGCTGGTCCTCGCGGATGGCCGCGAACAGCTCATCGTGCTCGGTCTGGTACATGTTGTTGTTCTCGCCCTCGTAGCGCCACATCTCCATGCCGTTGTTCTCGATGATGCAATCCGGCCGCCAGGGTTCGGAGCGGCAGAAACCCTCGGTCCCCATGAAGTAGGCCGAGTTGTCATTGTGGCAGTTGGCGATCTGCCGGCAGGCGTGGAAGGCGCGAGCGCCGCCGGCGAACTCATAGCAGATGCTGAAGTGGTCGAACATGTCGCCCGTCCACTCACCCTCGCGGCACTGCCGACCGCCGTTGCCCCAGCCCCGGACAGGCAGTTCGCCATTCAGGGCCCAGGGAATCCAGTCGATGGCGTGAATCGCCTGCTCGACGATGTGGTCGCCGGAGAGCCACGTGAACGCCTTCCAGTTGCGGATCTGCCACTCCATGTCCGTCCAGCCGCTCTTGCGCGGCACATCCGCCAGCGGGCTGGTCAGGTAGGTCGTCTGAATGGTCCGGATCTCGCCGATGGCCCCGGCGTGCAGTTTCGCATACGTGGCCCGCTGGGGCTGGCTGTAGCGCCAGCAGAAGCCGGACATCAGCCGCAGGTTCTTCTGCCGGGCCTGGCCCGCGAGCTCGATCACCCGGCGGATGCCCGGCGCATCGACCGCGACTGGTTTCTCGCAGAAGACGTGCTTGCCGCGCTCGATCGCATACGCCAGGTGGGCCGGGCGAAAGACGGGCGGCGTGGCGAGGATGACGACGTCCACCCCGCTGTCGATGACCGCCTTGTAGTTGTCGAACCCGCTGAATCGTCGCTCCGCGGGCACATCGATTCGCGCGGCATCGTCGTGCTGGCCGAGCCGGTCGAGAGCCGTCTCCAGTTGATCGCCGAACGCATCACCCATGGCCCAGAGCAGGATGTCCGGATCGGCGCTGAGGGCCTGGGCCGCCGCGCCCGTGCCGCGCCCGCCGCAGCCGATGAGGCCGACCCTGACCGTGTCGCGCCGCCTTGTTGATCGCGGTCGGCCGAGGGCCGTTGCGGCGAGCGCGCCGGCGGTCGCCGTGGCGGCCGCGGAGCGGACAAAGTCGCGGCGGGTGATGGCGGAATCCGTTGACGGGCGGAGAACTTTGTTCGCGTTCATGGCGACCTCCTGGTCATTCCTTCTCGCACACGATACGGAAGCCGATGAACCCCGCATCCGCGAGCCACCAGATGCTCTTGGGGAACTGCGGATCGCTGTCGTTCCACATCGGCGTCGGCGCCAGGCGTGTCCCGCAGCCGATCCTCTCGACAGGGTCGCGGAACGTGCCGCCCATGACCGCGCCCTTGCCATCCTCGGTCGTGCACCACTCGCCGGCGTTGCCCCACAGATCGTGCAGGCCCAGTGCATCGGCCCTTAGCGAGGCGACCGCGTGCGTCTTTCGTTCGGCATTGCCGGCAAACCAGGCGTGTTCGGCGGCGTTGTCGGTCGTGATGTCCCCGCGCGCGCACAGCGAAGCCCACTCCTGCTCGGTCGGCAGCCGATAGCGTCGCCCGGTCTTGAGCGACAGCCACTGGCAGAACTGCAGCGCGCCGTGCAGCGACATGGAGATCGCCGGATAGCCGGCATGGCCGAAGCCGCGGTCCATGGCGATGTACGGTTTGCTGGGGCGGCTGATGGCGTCCACGGGCCTTTCGGAGTCCGCCTTCGAGCCGTCGAGCCGGAACACATATGCGTCGTAGACTTCCCACGGAATCTCCGTCTTCGAGGCCCACATTCCGGCATGGGCGTCGTCCGTCGCCGGGATCCACACCATCTCCAGTTGCAGCGCTGTGCCGTCGATGGCTTGTGTGAAATCGTCATCGACCGCGCCCGGCGACCACGCCGGCCGTGGAAATGTCGTGTCGGTTGCGCAGGCCGCGGCGAACGCCGCGAGTCCGATGATTGCCGCGGTCAGAAAGGCAGGTCGCATACAAGCGATGATAGTGGATATGTCGAATCCCCGGCAGGCGGATTCCGCGAAGTCCGTGGCGGGATTGCGGCGGCGCGGGCCGTAACCGTCGCCGACGAGCCGGGCGGTCGCGCCGTCAGGGCAGGCGGCGGATGCGCAGATCGCGAAACTCGATCGCGTTTCCCGGATGGTGGCTCTGAAGGGCGATGCGCCCGCTCCCGAAGGCGTCGAGCTGTGCATCCACCTGCGGGCGGCCGTTGATCCAGGTCTGGAGATGCCCGCCCTCAGCGCGGATGCGATAGTCGAACCAGGCACCGTCGCGCGTCCCCGGGTGAGCGCTCGCCCACGCCCGGTCGTAGATGCTGCCCGTGAAGTTCCGGGGGTCGTGCTGGTCCACCTGCGCCTCGTAGCCCACCGGCCAGGAATCGGCGTCATCCGGATTGGGCCGGGCGCGGCAGTAGATGCCGCCGTTGCCGCGCTCGTTCACGCGCACAAAGGCCCGCAGCTCGAAGTCGTCGAATTCGGCGGTCGTGAAGAGGTGACCGGGTCCGTCCCGGCCGACGAGCGTTCCGCCCTCGACCGTCCACGCGGCGGCGCCGGTCACCTCCCAGCCGTCCAGGTCACGGTGATTGAACAGGAACTCATAGCCGCCCGGATCAGGGTCCGGCGAAAGGTCGCGCAGGCGGATGTTCCGGAACCGTATGGGCGCGCCATGCTCCTGGAGGGCGATGTAGCCGGTGGGCAGCCGATCGCGCAGCGGCCGTTTGTCTTCCGGCTGACGGAAGTAGCCGCGCTCATCGAGCTTCTCGGCCTCGTGAATGGGCACGCCATTCAGCCAGACATCGAGCGTGTCGCCGATGAGCCGGATTCGATAGGCATTCCAGCTCGGCGGCTGGTTGAGCGCCATGCTGCGCGGCGTGATGGCGTTGTAGACGGCGCCCGCGCAGCCGGGATGGATGTCCTGTCCCCAGGTGTCGTAGATCTGCAGTTCCATGCCCGTGAACGCCGGGTCGCCGGCGTGCGAGCACCGAAGTCCGACGCCGCTGTTGCCGCCCTCGACGAGAAAGAACTCCAGCTCCAGCTCGAAGTCGCGGTACATCTTCTCCGTGCGGAGCCACGATCCGCCCGCCTCCGGCAGGGGATACATCTCGCCATTCCTGATGGCCCAGTGGATCTCGCCGCCGGATGTCGTCGTCCAGCCGGTGAAGTCGCGGCCGTTGAACAGTTCAACCCAGTCGTCGTCGAGCGAGCCGCTCGATGCCGGGCGGACCGCGGGTGATTCATGGGCCGGCGCGGGCGTTATCAGCAGGGTGATGACGACGTAGGCCAGGCAGAGAAGGGCGATGCCGATGGAGGCTACGGCGTCCGAGGACTTGGAGTGCATATCGCGACCGGTCCCTTTCAACCCACCCCGACGCACTATATCGTGGATGGCCATGGGCGTTGTCAAGGGCTATTCACGGACGGCTGCGGCAGGAGCAGGTGGAATCAGCCGGCGCGAGGCCGCGAAACGGATCGCCGCCGGCATGGCCTGCGCGGCGGTTCCCACGGGACTCGCATTCCGGTCACAGCAGCCCGATGAACCGCTGTTTCGCATCTCGCTTGCCGAGTGGTCGCTGCACCGGACGCTCTTCGCCGGCGAACTGGATCACCTGGACTTTGCCCTGACGGCGAAGCGCGACTTTGACATTGACGCCGTTGAATACGTCAACCAGTTCTTCAAGGACAAGGCATCGGATGCCGCCTACCTCGCCGACATGAAGAAGCGCGCCGACGACCTGGGCGTCCTCAGCCTGCTCATCATGATCGACGGTGTCGGCGCCATCGGGCATGCCGATGAAGCGCAGCGCACCGCGGCCGTGGAGGGGCACTATCCCTGGGTCGAGGCGGCGAAGTCCCTCGGCTGCCATTCGATCCGCGTCAACGCATCAAGTTCCGGCTCGTACGAGGAGCAGATGCAGCGGAGCGCCGACGGCCTGCGGCGACTGACGGAGTTCGCCGCCGAACGCGAGATGAACGTGATCGTGGAGAATCACGGCGGCCTGTCGTCCAATGGGGCGTGGCTGGCGGGCGTGATGAAAACGGTCGATCACCCGCGGTGCGGCACTCTGCCGGACTTCGGCAACTTCCGCATCCGTCGCGACGAGTGGTATGACCGCTACCAGGGGGTGACGGAGCTCATGCCCTATGCGAAGGCCGTCAGCGCTAAGAGCCATGCTTTCGACGAGCAGGGCAACGAGACCGGGACCGACTATCGGCGGATGATGAAGATCGTCGTCGATGCGGGGTATCGCGGTTTCGTGGGGGTGGAGTATGAAGGCGATGTCCACCCTGAACGCGAGGGCATCCGCCTGACCAGGCGTCTCCTCGAAACCGTTCGCGACGAGCTGAGCGCGGCACGATAAGGCGGCCCTATTGCTCCGAATCGAACTGCCGCGCGTCGTCGGGAACCGCGTCCGGCCAGGTCCTGATGGTGACTGCGAACGGCGTGCCGCACTCGCTGCAGCGGCCCTGTCCGTGGGGATCGACGGGCGTGCCGGTGAGGTCGTAGTGGCAGACCGCGCAGTGCAGGTGCGGCTCGAGGATCGGGGCGACGGGCTCCAGCGTGCGCCACGATTCCGGCGCCGGAGGACTGGTGGCGTCGTCGCGCAATGATGCGAACAGGAACTGGCGCGTGGCGCGCCAGCCGGGACTGCACACCGATGAGCCCGGAGGCACGAATTCGCGCGCGTGGAAGGCGCGGCCGCACTCGCCGCAGCGCCCGCAGCCGTAGTTGTTGACCTGGGCGCCCTTGAGCGAGTGTCCGCAGGACAGGCAGAGATGATGGTCGAGGATGCGGCAGCGCTGCGCCGTGTGAAACACCGCGACGGGCAGCATGGTCAGGACGGTGATCATGGCCAGCGCGACAAGTAAGACCGGAGCGGTCACCTGGAAGTAGAACAGGGCCGCGATGACGAGCATGATCGGCAGGGCGCCGCACAGGGCGCCGAGCAGAACAGATCGGCCCTGGATGCGATGCAGGACGAGTCGAGTCGCCGCACGGTTGATGACCCGGTCGAAATGCCGGCGATTCTCATACAGCCCCAGCCATGGGCCGCATCGCGGGTCGGTTACGAAAGGCGGGTTCAAGATCCGGCTCGCGGCAATGCGCCGCGGAGACGCCGGATACGCGACGGGCGGTCGCCGGAGGAAGATCGTGCGCTGGCGGGCCAGCCGCAGGGCTTCGATGCAATCGGTGGGCGGCGTGTACTCGCCGACGTGAAAGACGTGCAGGCATCGGGGGCAGACGCCTGCGCCCTGAGCATCGGCGGGCACATCGCGCAACGGCGTGCCGCAGTGCAGGCACAGGCGGCGAACGATGATGCGATGGCTCAACCGCGCGACCGCGCCGTTATAGAGCCAGGTCCAGGACAGCATCGCCGCCCACGCGATCAGGAGCATCCAGCCGTTGAGAATCGCCTCGCCCTCCGGCAGCACGTTCAGCTCGATGATCTTGATCACGGTCAGGACGATGAGCGCCACGCCGGCGATCGTCAGGATGGCCCACTGAAGACGAAGCCCGCGCCAGCGGGCGATGCGCTCCGCGGCATCGGCCATGGCTTCGTCGTAATGCTGGAAATTCCGATACGCCGACACCGCGCGGGGCTCGGCCTCGGCGCCCCGCTCAATCGTCTCGCGCACATCGGTCGTCTCGACCATGACCTGCCCCTGAAACGCACCACATGATGATAGGAACGCCCGACAATCACGGACATCAGGCCCGGGGCCGTCGCGGCCGGCCCTTCATGCCGCGCTCACATCCGTTCGACAAGCCGGTCAATGAGGTAGCTGGAGCGGGCCAGGGCATCGTCCGTGAACGGCCCGAAGAAGTCATGGACCTCGCGAAACAGGGCGCGGAAGGACTCCAGGTCCTTCGCTCCGGCCATGCGCTGGATCTCGGCGGCCGATTCCATGAAGGTCCCGACGACGTGCGCCGTCCGGGGGTTCGACATCTGAATCGACGCGTAGAGGTCCGGCGATTGGGCGAAGTGCCGCGCTGTCATGAGCAGATCGATCATGTAGACCGGCGATGTGAATTGCAGGGTCTCGTCGATGGGCACGCCGAGGCGGGCCAGCGTCCGACCCAGCACCTCGGTGGAATAGTGGGTGAGGACCTGGACAATGGACATGGCCTCGTCGTGCTGCTCGGGCGTCGTTTCATGGATGATCAGCCCGCGGGCGCGGAGCATGGTGCGCAGCCAGTCGAGCCAGTCCGCGCCATCGTGGATGCGGCCGGGCGTCAGGACGATGCGCTGGCCCTGGACGGAATGGACCGACGGCCCGAACAGCGGATGCGTGCCGATCACATTCGATCGGGCGTGGCTCAGCATCGCCGCCATCGGCTCGGCCTTGATGGATGTGAGGTCCATGAGCAGCGCATCGTGCCGCACCAGCGGCGCCACATCGCGAATGACCGGCACGGTGGACGCGATGGGCACGCTGATGAGGACGACGTCGGCGACCGAGGCGGCGTCCTCCGGTTTCAGCTCGGTGTCGAGATCGGCCACCATCACGGCGTGCCCCAGGTCGCCGAAGAGGCCCGCCATCAGCCGGCCCATGCCGCCGTGGCCGCCGATGACCGCCACGGTCCGGGGCTCGACGTCGAGCGGCACCTCGGCCCGCAGGGCGGCCTGGCGGTCGCGGCTGGCCCAGAGCATCAGTCGATAGATGCTCTCGATGACCTCGGGCTGGAGGCCGAGGGGCACCGCCCGGGTCCGGCGGTCGGCCAGGAGATCGGCCTCGCGCTTCAGGTCGCGAATGCCCACCCGGTGCTCGCGCTTGTAGGCCGCGATCTCCGCGACGAGGCCGTTGCGGCGGGACAGGAGCTGGAGGATCTCGTGGTCCACGGCGTCGATCAATGCCCGCAGGACGGCCAGCGGCCGCGCGGCGTTGGATCGCGTCGATGCGGTGGCCTGCGAGGGTGTCGGCGGGGGTGGCTGGCTGGTCATGTGGTCACAATCCCGTCCCCTGAAGTGACAAGGTCCGGCGAATGCGGCCTCGCATCATTCGGGCGATGTCCGGTATGGTATGGATTCCTGAGCCCGGCGCGGTCCAGGCGGCGCGCGGCGGCGACAGACCAGGATGGAGTGCCGGCAATGAATCGAGAGTCGAGCGTAAGCGTCGTCGATGACTTCATGGCGATGATGCGCGGCAAGAACCCGGACCAGCCGGAGTTTCTCCAGGCGGTCCAGGAGGTGGTGAGCTCGCTGGCGGTCGTTCTCAAGAAGCGGCCGGAGTACCGCAAGGCGAAGATCCTGGAGCGGATGGTCGTTCCGGAGCGGGTCATCATGTTCCGCGTGCCCTGGCTCGACGACAAGGGCGAAATCCAGGTCAACTGCGGCTATCGAGTGGAGTTCTCCAGCGCCCTGGGGCCGTACAAGGGAGGCCTGCGCTTTCACCCCAGCGTGAACCTGAGCATCCTCAAGTTCCTCGGCTTCGAGCAGATCTTCAAGAACAGTCTCACCACCCTGCCCATCGGCGGCGGCAAGGGCGGCAGCGATTTCGATCCGAAGGGCAAGTCCGACCGCGAGGTGATGGTGTTCTGCCAGAGCTTCATGAACGAGCTCCACCGGCACATCGGCCACAACACCGACATCCCCGCGGGAGACATCGGCGTGGGGGCGCGGGAAATCGGGTTCCTGTTCGGCCAGTACAAGCGGATCGCCAACATGTTCACCGGCGTGCTCACGGGCAAGGGCTTCAACTGGGGCGGGAGCCACATCCGCCCGGAGGCCACCGGCTACGGCGTGGCCTACCTTGCGGCGGCGATGCTGGAGACGCGGGGCGAGACCTTCGTCGGGCGGACGTGCCTGGTCAGCGGCGCGGGAAACGTGGCGCAATATCTCACCGAGAAGCTCATCGAGCTGGGAGCCAAAGTCGTGACCATGTCGGACTCCAGCGGTTTCATCCACGACCCGAGCGGCATCGATCACGACCGGCTGAGGTGGATCATGGAATTGAAGAATGTGCGCCGGGGACGAATCGAGGAGTACGCCGCCGAGTTCAAGGGCGTGACCTTCACCGGCGCCGATCCGACGCGCCGTCACAACCCGATATGGGACATCAAGGCCCATTGCGCGTTCCCGTGCGCCACCCAGAACGAGATCAACGACAAGGATGCCCAGCACCTGGTGCAGAACGGCGTCAAGGTCATCGCCGAGGGCGCGAACATGCCGGCGACCCCGGAAGCTGTCGATGCGTTCATCGAGCACCACACGCTCTACGGCCCGGGCAAGGCGGCCAACGCCGGCGGCGTGGCTGTCTCGGCGCTGGAGATGGCCCAGAACAGCGCCCGGTTCCACTGGCCGCGCGAGGAGGTCGATCGACGCCTCCAGCAGATCATGCGGTCGATCCACCACACGTGCTCCACCGCCGCGGAGGCGTATGGCACTCCCGGAAACTACGTCAACGGCGCGAACATCGCCGGCTTCACCAAGGTGGCCGACGCCATGCTCGACCAGGGCGTGGTGTAGTGGTGTAGGGCAGGTCGGCGAGGCCCGTCACTAGCGACGACCACCGGCCATCTTTACGGCTTCCGGCAGGCGGCGGAGCCGCCACATACTCCAGACGCCGAAGACGGGCCCGAGCGCGAGCAGGGCGAACTCGTGGTTGGCCAGACCGCGGGCGGCCGTGAACTCGCGCAGTTCCGGAAGGAGCCAGATGCTCACGCTGGTCAGCAGGAATCCGCTGCACGTCTGCATGGTCAGTGCCGTCCCGACGTAGCGCTGATCGCACAGCTCGCTGATGGCGGTCGAGAACTGGGCGCTGTCGGCCACGACGGCGGCCCCCCAGATCACGCAGATGAAGGTCAGGGCCGCCGGCGCCCCGAACAGCGGGCCGACGATCAGGCAGCACATCCCGGATGCGCACAGACTTGCGGACGCGATGAGCGTGCGGCCCATCTGGTCGGCCAGAGCGCCGGCCAGCACGCACCCGATGGCGCCGGCGGCGATGGCGGCGAATCCCGCGTGGCGACCGACCGTGTTGCCGGCGCCGGCGGCTCCCCAGGCGCTGAGCAGGAACATGGGCGCCCAGGTCCACATGGCATAGAGCTCCCACATGTGACCGAGATAGCCGAAGTTGGCGAAGCGCAGGGGCGGATCCGTGAAGACCTTCCCGGCATAGCGCCAGTCGAATGCGCTGCGCTGCGGCAAGTGGGGTCCGGAGCGCACGAAGAGCGCGGCGAGAATTCCGCCGATAGCCGCCTGAACGGACACGGCGATGAGAATGGTCCGCCAGGGCGGCAGGCCATCCGACCCGCCGAACACCGGAAACGCGTTCAGGAGGTGCGGCCCGGCGTTCCCGATCGAAAGCGCGCCGACAAGGATGCCGATCGCCAGGCCGCGGCCCGAGGTGAACCACGAGGCGAGCACCTTCATGCCCGGCGGATAGACGCCGGCAAGCGATGCGCCGGTGAGGAACCGCAGGACCAGCACCGCGGCGAGCGGAAGATCGACGATCGCGATGGCGAGATTGAAGGCGGCCCCGAGCAGGGCGCAGATCGAGATGAGGTGGTGAGCGGGGAAGCGATCGGCGAGGTTCAGGACCGCGATGATCAGCGCGCCGAACACGAAGCCGGCCTGGACGCTCATGGTCAATGACGATTCGGCCGTCGTGGTGAGACTGAGTTCAGCGCGCAGTTGCGGCGCCACCGCCGACATCGAGAACCACAACGTCATTGCCAGCAGCTCGGCCAGCGACAGGAGCCAGAGAGTGCGCCATTTCAGTTGCACGGGCGGATGATAAAGACATCATCCGGCGCTTACGACTCCAGGGCCTGCCTGATATCGTCGAGCAGCTCGGCCGGATCCTCGATGCCGACGGACATGCGGACCAGCCCGTCGGTGATGCCCAGCGCTTCGCGCTCGGCTTTCGGCGTCGACGCGTAAGCGGTGACCGCGGGCAGGATGACGAGCGACTCGACGCCGCCGAGACTGACGGCGTTGACCGGGATGGTGAGCCGGCCGATGAACCGCAGCGCCGCGGCGTGGCCGCCGGCGATCTCGAAGCTGAGCATGCCGCCGAAGCCGTCGAATAGCGCCGCCGCGATGGCGTGCCCGATGTTGTGTGGAAGGCCGGGGTAGTTGACGCGCTCGATCCGCGGATGCCCGCTCAGGAACTGCGCGATCTTCAGGGCCGACTCGTTCTGGCGGCGCACGCGCAAAGCCAGCGTCTTGATGCCCCGCTCCAGGAGCGAACACGATTCCGGGTCGAGCATGCCGCCGAGATGATTGAGCCGGTGGTGGACCTTTTCGACCAGCTCGCGCCGGCCGATGATGGCGCCGGCGATGAGGTCGGTGTGCCCGTTGAGGTACTTCGTCGCGCTGTGGAAGATCAGGTCGAAGCCGATCTCCGCGGGACGGAAGTTGACCGGCGTGGCGAACGTGCTGTCGATCATCGACACGAGGCCGTGCTGCCGCGCGAAGCCGACGGCGGCCTCAAGGTCCGGAACTTTCATCAGCGGGTTGGAGATCGACTCGACGTAGATGCCCTTCGTGTTGGGTCGCAGCCGCGCAAGCCACGATGCGGGATCATTGCCGTCGATGAAGGTCACCTCAACGCCAAGGCGCGGCAGGTCGTCGGTCGCGATCGCCCGCGTGCCGCCGTAAGGCGAGTCGAGCATGAGCAGATGGTCGCCGGACTTGCAGACGGTGAGGATGCCCGTGGTGATGGCGGCCATGCCGCTGCCGGCGACAAGGGCCGCTTCGGCGTTCTCAAGCGCCGCAAGACGGGCGTGGAGCGTCCTGTGATTGGGCGTCGTGTTGAGGCGGGAGTATCCCTGCCCGTCGTAGCTCGTCTCGCCGGTGTACTCGTAGATCGACGTGCGGAAGATGGGCGGCACGACGGCCCGGCCGATGCGCGGCCGGATCTGCCCGGCATGGATGACCGCGGTGTCGATGCTCTGGCGGCGGTGCTTCACGTCTGGTGTTCCGGGTATCTCGGGTCTGGTGGCGGTGGTTGTCATGGAACGATTGTAGAGCCGGCGGCCCGCGGGCTGCATCTCGCCCGACCGCGATTAGGAAGAGTTATACTGGTCCCCCATGACCGACCTTCACGCCGTCAACCGGTCGCTCGTGACGATCCTGGAGAACCAGATCCGGCGGACGGATGCCGCCTTCGAAGCGTTGCCGGACGAGGTCTACAACGCCGACCCGGGCGGGGGCTGCAACTCGATCCGCAAGATCGGCGAGCACCTGATCCGGCTGCGGCAGTTCCAACTGATGCTGCTGCGCTCGCCGCTGGCCGAGCAGGTGCCGTCGGTGGATGCGGGGGAAACGGTCGAACAGCTTCTCCAGGCCCTGGCGAGGGGCGCGGACCTTGTGCGGCAGGCGATCGAGCGCCACGACCCGGCGGACTGGTACGAGAGGCCCGCGACGCCGCGCGAGGGGCGATGGGGCGAGGACCCGACCATCGAGCGGTTCGTGCGGCCTTTCAACGACTACACCAATCACCTCGGGTCGATACGGGCCATTCGGCGCATGATGGGCGTCGGCGCCGACCGGGTGCAATGAGCGCCCGCCGCGTTGTGCGGCCGGCGGCACCGATCCGGCCGGGAGACGTCAGTCCAGGCACGAGCCCCAGCCGGCCAGCAGCGCGAGCAGGTCGTCGACCTGGACGATGCAGTCGCCGGTGATGTCCGGCGGACACTTGGCGCGGTTGTTGCGGTTCGTGCACTCCGGCGGGCAGCTTCCCCAGGCGGCCAGCACGTCGAGCAGGTCGCTGACATCGACGGAACCGTTGAAGTCGACGTCGCCGGCGCACTCGGCGCAGGCGTCGATCAGGCCATCATCGTCGAAGTCGAGAAAGGGGTCCGCGGCGATGTCGCAGGAGTCGAGAACCCCGTTGACGTTGCAGTCGGTGTCCCCGTCGGCAAGCTCGCAACTGTCGGGAACGAGATTGAGATTGCAGTCCGACTCCTCACCGGTGGCGATGTCGTCGACGTCCGCGTTGCCGTTGCCGTTGCAATCGTTGGCCACATGAAACCGGAAGTTTGCGCCGAAGATCGGCTCCTTGGAGGGATCGACGATGTACGGGTCCGTGATCGAATCGGCGTTGGTGGTGAACATGCTCCCGGTCCAGACGATCTCGTCGGCGAAGTTGAGAAACAGCCCGATGGAGGCGACCTGGGCGAAGACGAGGTCGTTGGTGTGGGCGTCCTCCATCATGAGATAGTACTGCACGCCCTCGTGCAGCACGACGGGCTGAATGGCGAGCATGCGCGAGTCGCCGAACGTCGTGTCGTTGTTCCCGACCTCGACCTCGGCGAGCAACTGCGCATCGGTTCGGCGGAAGAGGCCGACCCGATAGGACCCGGACAGTCCCGACGCGCAGCAATCATTGCGCCCGAGCTGGGTGACCACGATGTCCGCCGTCGGGAAGAACGACCATCCGGCCACGCCGTCGGTGACCAGGCGACCCGTCGCTCCGCTGACGTTTGAGACCGCGTTCGTTGGCACGTTCTGGCCGTCGGCGGAGGCGACCAGGCACGTTTGCGCAGCGATCGCGACGACAAGCAAAACGCACTTCATGTCGTAACCCTTGCAGCTCCTCAGTCGGGCGTTCGTCGCCCACTGTGATGGGCCGCCGGGGCCGATCCGTCGCCAAATCGGCACAAGGCGCCCACCGCCGGCGCGGCGCAGGTCCGCGAAATCAACGCGCGTCCAGCGCCCAGCGCCGGCACTGCGCATCCTCCATCGCGGTGATGACGGCCCGGTTCCCGACGACGACCTGCTCGAGTCGATCGGCCGTCAGGGCCGTCGGATGGCCCTTCCATGCGATGGTCCAGTCGCTGGTCACCACGATGATGTGGGGGATCCCGGTGACGCCGAGCGCTTTTTGCATTCGTGCCTTGGGGTCGGTCGCAACGGAGTAGTGAAAGTCGTTCAGCGTCATGTCAAGGCGGTTCAGCCCGGCATGAACCGCCTCGGGCCGCTCGCTGGTCACGCCGATGACCACGACATCATCGCGAAACCGGTCCGCCAGTTGGTTCATGTGCGGCAACGACTGAATGCACGGCTGACACCACGTGGCCCAGAAATCGATGATCACGACCTTGCCGGTCGCGTTGGGACGGGCGGACAGCCAGTCCGAAACCACGAATTCAGGGGCTGGCGGGCGTTCCGCCGCCGGAACTCCCGAGCCCGCCGGTGTGCCGGCCTTTGGCGGGGCGTCGGTGGGCGATGGCTTCGAGCCCGAGGCGGGCGGATCGAACGGTTCCGAGATCAGCGCCGGCAGGGCCTGTTCGAGGCCGCGCCAGTTGAGCCCGGCATAGCGAACGACGCCTTGCCGATCCACCACGACATTGACCGGCCGCTTGTAGATGCCGAAAGCGTCGCACGTGGCGCCCGACGGATCCACCGCCACGGGGCCGTCGTGCCCCAGGCGCTCGACCACGCGCTCAGCATTGCCGGCCCCCTCCGGCGTGTGCAGCGCCACCAGCACGACCTCTTCGCCCGACTCCAGCGAGCGGACCAGCGACGCGGCGTGGGCGACCTCCCTTTGCGAGTTCGATGCCCGGCTGGACCAGCTCTGGATCACCACGACCCTGCCGCGCAGGGCGTTCCCGTCGAGCGGGCCGCCGGCGATCCACCTGAGGTCGGAGGCGAAGGCGGGCGCTGACTGGCCGATCGTCCGGTCGAGACAATCCCGGTCCTTCTCCGGCATCGATTCCAGCCAGCGGCGGTCAACATCATCCGCAGCGGCCATGGCGCCGCTCGCAATCAGGGCGACCGACCAGCCGAGCACTGAGCCGGCGAGCGTATGTGCAGGCATGCGAATCATGGCGGCCTCCGGAGGTATTGGAACCAGCGACAGTGTACCGCTGACAGGGGCGATGTGCGAGCGATGATGCCGCGATGCGCGGCGATAGTTCAACGCAATGGCGATTCCGACCTGCTGTTCGTCCGGGAGCCGCGATGGGCCCGCCGGGCGTCCTGGATCATGATCCATTCGCCGACATTCTCCAGAGTGAGAATGCCGACGAGCTGCCCTCGACGCATGACGGGCAGGGTCGCGCAGCCGTTGAGCTGCATCCGCTCCACGACGCGGTCGAGCATTTCGTCATCGTCGACGGGGGCGCATTCGAGCAGCAGGACCTCCCGGATCGCGCATTCGCCGCCGCGCTGGCGCAGGGCCTCGACGAGTCGCGCGCGCGTCAGCAGGCCGATGACCCGGCCGTCTTCCATCACGGGAAAGTCCTTCTGCTCGCCGTCCAGCAGCGCATCGATCGCCTGCGAGACGGTGGCCTCGGCCGGAAGCGTTCGGAAGCCGGTCTCCATGACGCTGCGAACGGGCACGCTGGACAGAGCCGAGCGGACCTCGGCGAATCGCGCTTCCTGCTGGGCGCCGAGGTACACGAAGATCGCGATGAAGAGCAGGAACCAGTTGAAGAACAGTCCGAGGATGCCGAAGCAGATCGCCATGATCTGGCCCACCGTCGAGGCGATCCGCGTGGCGTCGACGTAGTCCATCCGGTAGTGCAGCACAGCGCGGAGGACGCGCCCGCCGTCCATGGGGAACGCGGGCAGCAGATTGAAGCCGAGCAGAATCGCATTGACCCACCCCAGGCGCACCAGGAAGCGGCCTTCGACGAGATCGAGGTTCAGCAGCTCCTCGGCGGGCCAGAGGACGACGCTGACGGCCAGAAGCAGCGCGGCGATGGCCAGCGTGACGGCGGGGCCGCCGACGGCCACCAGCAGCTCCTGCGTGGGGTCGTCGGGCATGCGCTCCAGACGGGCCAGCCCGCCGATCGGCAGCAGTGTGATGTCACGCGTACGGATGCCGAACCGGCGCGCCGTCAGCGCGTGCCCGAGCTCATGGGCGACGATGCAGGCGAAGACGGCGATGATGAAGGCCAGGCCCTCGACGATGGCCCCGGCGCCGCCCTCCCGGGCATACACATACGCCGCACATCCGAGAATGAGGATGAACGTCCAGTGCACGTAGATGCCGATGCCGGCGATCGTCGCCACGCGCCAGGACCAGCTCATGCCGGCCGCCGGGCGCGGCGGGACTGGCGAATCGGCTGGAGCGGAATCGGCTGTCATGACGGTTCTGGCTCATTAAAGGCGCGGGCAGCCGGTCGAGGCGCGGCCAGCGTCCGCCGCGGTGTCAGGTGGACCTGGTGCCCGCGCCGGAGCAGGTGAGGGGAATCGCGGCAGGATTGCGTAGTCCTTTGCAAGGACCGATTCACGCGTTTTCCGCTCAATCAGAAGGAGGCCAAGTCATGGCCAACGATGTGTTCGTGGAAGTGGGACCGATGTCGGCGTCGAAGGATGCCAAGAAGGTGCCCAAGGAGTTCGCGGCTGCCGCGCCCAAGCTCATGCGCGCCGCCGCGGTCAGGGAGGTCAAGAAGGCCAAGGGTTTCACCCCGGACAAGAAGGGGTCGCCCAAGGAGGGCTTCTACATCGACGCGACGCTCACCGGCGTCACCATCGACGCCGGCGCCAAGACGGTCAAGTGCGAGCTGAGCGGCGTCGTGGCCACCTATCCGAAGAAGAAGATGCTCACGTCGAGCGTGAGCGGCAGCGCCACCCTCAAGGGCGGAACCGACACGCGCGATGTCGAGGATTGCATCGCCGCGGTCGCCGAGGCGATCACCAAGGACAAGATCATCCCCTTCCTCAAGAAGCAGTAGTGACGCTGCGGTGCGGCGCTCGGGCGTCAGCCGATGCCGCCCTTGAGATTCCGGCCGAACTTCGCCGCGAGCTGCGCCTTGAGCTTGCGAAGGTGCGGATCCTCATCGCGCAGAAACTTGTCGGGATCGGGTTTGCGGTCCTTGCGCTCCGGCCGCTCGCCCTGCTCGGGCCGGTGCTCGTCGCGGCGCCCGCCCTTGTCCCGTCGGTCGCGGCCCTTTTCCTCCCGTTCGCGGAATTCGCGCGTGACTTCGGCCTCGTCGATTCCGCCCGCATCGCGAAGCGCCTTGAGCGACAGGCTGATGCGCTTCGTCTCGGGGTCGATGGACAGCACTCGCGCGGTGATGACCTCGTCGGCCGAGACGACCTTCGACGGCGCGCTGATGCGCTGGTGGGACATCTCGGAGATGTGAAGCAGTCCTTCGACGCCCGGCGCGATCTCCACGAACGCGCCGAACTGCATGAGCCGGGTCACCTTGCCGGTGACATCGTCGCCCACGTTGATGGACGACAGCGTCTGCTCGAAGGGATCGGCGTGCAGTTGCTTGATGCCCAGGCCGATGCGCGGCGGGTCCTGCGACGTGTCCACCTTCAGCACGCGGACCTGGACCTGCTGGCCTTCCTTGACGACCTCCGAAGGATCCCTGATGCGCTCGTAGCTGAGGTCGGAAATGTGGATCAGCCCGTCCAGGCCCCCGAGATCGGCGAAGGCGCCGTAGGGCTTGATCGAAGTGATGACCGCGGGCAGGGTCTGCCCCACGTCGAGCTGCTCCAGCAGCTTGGTCCGCAATTGCTTGCGCTCGGCCTCGAGGAAGCTGCGGCGGGACAGGATGATCCTGCCGCGCGCGCGATCGAGCTCGATGATCTCGCACGGCATCTTCTCGCCGAGGAAGATGTCGAGCTTGTCGATGTGGCGGATGTCCACCTGGCCGGCCGGCATGAAGGCCTTGTGCTGGGCGATCTCCATCTCCAGGCCGCCCTTGTTGACGCCGGTGCACCGGGCCTCCACCGTCTGCCCGACGTCGATGTTCTCCCATTCGGCCTTCTGGACCGAGCCCTCCCGCGACAGAATGTACAGCTCGTCGTCCGGATCGAATCGATTGAGCACGAACTCGAACGTCTCGCCGAGCTTGGGCAGCTCGGGAAACTGGTCGAGCGGGCAGACCCCCTGCATGCGGGGGCCAAACTCGACGAAGACGTCGTGGCCGTGGACGTTGACCACGCGGCCGCTCTTGCGCTGGCGCTGGGCGCCGCGCGCCCGCGGGCGATGCGTCGGCCGGGAGGTCGCGACGGCGGGTCCGGTCGGCGGGGACGTCGGCGCGGCCGGCTCGCGCGGCGGCGGCGCGGCGCGGCCAAGGTGCGGTTGGGCGGGCAGGTCCACCATGTCGTCGATGGACATATCGCCGAGGGCGGCTTCCAGCTCCGCCTGGAGCTTCGCGTCGAGGTCGGACGGTGAACTGGACGAATGAGATTCAGACATGGGGCACGCGGGTGTGATGGGCGAATGGGACGGCGCGACCAAGGCGTAGATGTGTGCGTGATTGTCGGGCGAAGGGCGTCGGAGTCAACCGGCGAAATGACCCCGAAAAGCCACGACTGCGATCCGGAGCGATCCGTCGTGACCATCGACACGCGCGACGGTCTGGCGATCAGTCATTGTAGCGACACATGACTGCGCCGGCATGGCCCGCGTGAGGCGATGACCCGCCGGACCGGTGGCGCTGCCGCGCGGCATGCGAGACCCAGGACGGCTGTCGCAAGGCGGTCACGTCCGAGCGGACGTCATTGCGAGGGCGTGCGTATCGGCGAGAGACCAGCCGACGTCCGGGCGCTGTCGCCGGCAAAGGTCGTGGTGTCGGGGCGTCATCGGAATGGCGGACGGAGTGGATGCCGTCGCGCGATGGTCGTAACCTCTTGTGGCAGTTGAAGATGTCGAGTCGCGCGACCTCGTCCGCCTCACCCGATGCTCGCCCGGCCGCTCGCCAGGGGTGACAATGTCGAATTGGCGGAACTGCCGCCATTGGCACGGCGTATAGCCGAATGACACAGGTCTCGAGAGTCTCCAGCGAACAGGCGTCACGAATGGAGCGATCGATGGTGTTGGGCATCCCGGGCGGACTCGTGCGCGGCCGGTGTGAACGGGCAGGATGTCGACCATGACGAGCTGCGGGGCGGAACGTCAACGAGCTGATCAGCGGGGGCCTGAACGCCACAATTCGTTCGTTTTCAGGCCCGATTCGACTATGATGGTGCATCGCGATCCGGACTGGATCGCCGTTTCAACTCGCATCGTGCGGCCACGCCGTCGCGATTGCGGCCAGGGAGCTTGAACCAATGGCTCATCCCAAAGCAGCGTGGGGCATCGAAATCGGATCCAACGCCATCAAGGCCATCCGCCTGGAGCGCGAGGGCGATGTCATCCGGGTGGCCGACTTCTGCGTCATCCCGCACAAGAAGGTCCTGACCACGCCGGACCTCGATGAGGATGAGATGACCCGGCTGAGTCTCGGCCAGCTCATCAGCCAGAAGTCACTGGAAGGCGAGCACATCGTCATGTCGGTGCCGGGGCACTCGGCGTTCGCCCGGTTCGCGAAGCTGCCGCCCGTCGAGCCGAAGAAGGTTCCGGACATCGTCAAGTTCGAGGCGGTCCAGCAGATCCCGTTCCCGATCGAAGAGGTGGAATGGGATTACCAGACCTTCACCTCCGACGACTCTCCCGAGGTCGAGGTCGGCATCTTCGCCATCACCCGCGAGCGGATCCAGCAGCGGCTGGGACTGTACTCGGAGCTGGGCCTGACCCCGGAGGCCATGACCCTCAGCCCGGTGGCCGTCTACAACGCGATGGCCTATGACCTGATCCTGGCCGAGCACAAGGGTCCCATCGTCTTCCTCGACATCGGCACGCGGGCGACGGATGTGGTGGTGGCCGAGCAGGGCCGGTGCTGGATCCGCACCTTCCCGCTGGGGGGCACGCACTTCACCGACGCTATCGCGAGCTCCTTCAAGCTCAGCTACACGAAGGCCGAGAAGCTCAAGCTCGAGGCCGCGAGCAGCAAGTATGCCAAGCAGATCATGCAGGCCATGCGTCCGGTCTTCAGCGACTTGCTCCAGGACCTGCAGCGGTCCATCGGTTACTACCAGAGTCTGCACCGTGAAAGCGAGCTGAACACGCTCGTGGGTCTCGGCAGCACCTTCAAGATTCCCGGACTGCGCAAGTTCATCGGGCAGCAGCTCCAGATCGAGGCGATGCGCCTGGACGAGTTCAAGAAGATCACGGTCAAGGGCCGCGAGGCCGCATCGTTCGCCGAGAACACCGTCAACATGGCCACCGCCTACGGCCTGGCCCTCCAGGGCGTGGGCCTGGCGGCGATCGACGCCAACCTGGTGCCCATTAAGGCCCTGCGCGAGCAGGTGTGGCACGCCAAGACGAAGTGGTTCGCCGCCGCCGCCGCCATCATGGTCGCCGGGGCGGGCATGACCTTCATGCGACCGCTCGCCGACAAGGCCCGGATGGCCCCGCGCGTGCCGCAGGTGGTCGAGAACGTGCTGGATCGCGGCAAGCAGCTCAAGTCCGAATACGATGCGCTGAAGGCCAAGAGCAACGTCGGCTTCGCCATGACCAACATGAGCAATCTGCTGGCGTATCGCGGTGTGTGGCCGTATCTGGTGCGCGACACCGCACAGGCGCTGGCCGCGAGCGAGCCCCAGGATGAACTGCTTCAGACCGATCCGGAGGTCATCCTCGGCATGGACCCGACGGTGCGCCGGCTCGTGTCTCTGCGGGACCTCCAGGGCCGGTACATGGCTCCGGCCGGCGAGGTGAAAGATCGCCGGATCGACATGACGGTCAACGTCGAGCTCAGTCATGAGAATCCCGGCGAGTTCCTCAATCGGACGGTGGCCGCATGGCTTCGCGACAATGCCGTGCGCGATGATGTGCCGTACCGGATCATCGCCTCGTCCGTCAGCATCAATCCGAATCAGATCATCCGGGTGCAGGTCACCGAGGAGGGCGAGAAGGCCGTCGAGCCCACGAAGCCGGCAGCCGACCGGCCCTCGACCACGCCGACCCAGGGGCCGACGACCGGATCGACGCCCCCACCTGACGGCGCGCGCGGCCGAACCGGCACCATTCCGCCCCGCGCGGCCCCCGGCGCGGGAATCTCCGGGCCGACCGCCCAGGGCGGCGGAGGCGCCAATGCGCCCACAGCGCCGCCTCAGCCGACCACGACGCCGGGACAGCGCGGCACCCCCGGCGGGGCGCGTGGTACGACCGGCGGGGCCGATGCCGATGCCGCCAATAACCCGTTCCTCGACGATACGCAGTTGAAGAACCTCGCCCCGATTCCGGGTCGTCCGCGTCTGTACAAGCCGGGATCCACCTACTACCGGGCGACGATCACCTTCACCGTCGAGCTGATCGATCCCAATGCACCGGCGACGCCGGCGACCGGCAGCCAGGCGAGCGCCGGCGGTTCCGGGCAGGGAAGGGCCTCCTCATGAACATGACGCACGTGGTGGAATGGCTGAAGGCGAACGTCTTCATCGTCGTGTTCGCGCTGCTCATGATCGCGGCCCTGGTGACGCTGCCTCTGTTCTCATCGGGCCTGAACGAGCAGGTCCGCAAGACGGTCAACGATCGCGCGAAGATCGTCGCCGACGTGCGGTCGCTCGAGAAGACCGCCGTCGAGCCCCCGCAGGCCGGCGCGCCCGGCCCGTCGCAGAACACGCTGGTGAACGAAGCCCTGCTGGAGGCCTACCGCCAGGTGGCCGAGCAGATGCGCGCCGACTCCGATGCCGTCGTCGCGCGGGCGCTGGAGTTCAACCGCAAGGACCACGCGGTCCTGATGGAAAACGTATTCCCCGACATGCCGCCCACGCAGGCGGAGGTGCTGCCGAAGCGATTCCATGAGGCGGCCGTCGCCGCCTACCAGTCGCTCCTCGTGCGAGTCCGGGCCGGTTCGCCGCCGGATCGCGCCGCCGTCGCCGATGAATTGCTGCGCACGCAGCTCAACTTCATCTCCCAGACCGCGCAGAAGGATCGGCTGGAGGACCTCACCGCCGAGGAAAAGGCGGAGCTGACCAAGAAGCTGATCGAGGTGCGTCTGGCGAAGAACCGCGAGCAGGCCGAGCGAATCGGTCTGTACCTCGCCGAATTGACGCTGCCCGTGCCCGTGTGGACGCAGGTCCCCAGCGTGGCGTGGATGTTCAACTGGAACTGGGAATACTGGGTGGTGGAGGACATTCTCGCCGCGCTGTACGAGGCGAATGTCGAGGATCAGACCGTGCTGCTGGCGCCGGTCAAGCGCGTTCTCAGTCTCAGCGTGACGGGCCTGCCCAACGTCTCCGCCGCCGCGCCGTTGCCCTCGGCGATGCCGGGCGGCATGGCCGCGCCCGGCGGCCGCGGTCGACCCAGCGACGGCGGCAGCGGCGCGTCAACGGGCGGAAAAGGGACTCCGGCGGCAGACCAGCCGACGCCGCCCGATCCCGGCCGCAAGATCGATCCCGACTATTCGCTGCGCTTCACCGGACAGAAGAGCAACCCGCTTTACGATGTGCTGACGGTCAATCTGGTGCTGATCGTGGACAGCACCCGCATTCCCGAGGTGCTCGATGCGATCGCCGGGCAGAATTTCTTCACGGTCGTGGACCTGACGATGGAGCCGGTCGACCCGTTCGAGGCGGCGGCCTCCGGGTACATGTACGGCAGCGCGCCGGTCTGCCGCCTGAGCCTCACCATTGACACGGTCTGGCTTCGCCAGTGGACATCGGAATCGATGCCGGAGGAGACCAAGAAGGTCCTCAGAATTCCGCTGCCGCAGCCCGCCCCTACTGACGCGTGAATCGCCCCTCAGGACTCTGAACGACAAGGGCCAGAAACGATGAAGATCAAGGGAATCACAATCTGGGAGCAGTATCTGGAGTTCTTCGTGCTGCTCATCGCCGCCGGTGTGTTCGTCGTGTTCACGGCGATGCAGTTCATCGGCAACCCCAACCAGGTCAAGGGACCGTCGGGCGACTTCTCGCCGTCCAACGTGGACCAGTTGCTCGAGACGGCCGCGGACGCCATTGCCGCGCGGCTGGCCTCTGGCGCTCCTTCGCCGATGGTGTTTCCGCCGTACGAGCCGATGCTGGATACGTTCTCAGGCGGCCTCGAGGGCTCGGTGAGCCCCGAGAGCCGGCTGAACCAGATGTGGGCCCATCTGCCGGTCGATGAGGTGGGCGGCAGCGCCCCGCCGATCGGCAAGCCGTTCATCAATCCTACGATCGCCGCCCCGTTCGACATCGTGGCCAAGCAGTCGTTCGATGCGCTGTTGCCGGAGACGGTCTCGGCGCACGAGGAGTTGAAGGCCCGCTTCCCGAATGAGCCCTACGACCTTTCGTGGGTCACCGTCGCGGCGAAGTTCAACGTGAAGGATGTGCTGACCCAGTTCCGGCAGCCCGGTCCCGATGGCGAGCAGTCCTTCGTCGACCGCTGGTATGACAACCGCGTGGACATGATGGATGTGAAGCTCGAGCGCGAGGAAATGGTCGATGGCGTCTGGACCGGCCGCACGCTCCTGAGCCCGATTCCCGGCCAGTTGACGTTCAGACCTCAGTTGCAGGGGGTGGTCCGCGCGCAGGACCGGGACCGGATTCGCGGCGACCTGGCCAACCCGCTGATCCAGGAGGCGGTGATCCGGCCGAACTTTCTGGCGACGGTGGGCGAGTGGCTGCCGCCGGTGCCCGGGGAGATCATCGACGAGGGCCCGAAGGACGAACTGACCCAGGAGCAGTTGGAGATTCTCCGCGCCCAGCGGAACCTGCGCAAGTTGCAGGCGACCTACGAGTCAATCTCCAAGGAGTTGGAGGCCCTCGGCGGTGAATTGGAGGAGGATGATGGCCGTGGGCAGGGCGGCGACCGCGGCGGCGGCGGTCGATCGGGCGGAGGTGGAGGGGGCGGCGGACAACCCGACGGGCCGTCGGCCGGGGGCGGTGGTCGTGGTCTCAGTAGCGGCGGAAGAGATGATGCGGCAAAGCGAGCCAAGCAAATCCAACTGACCAAGGCCAAGCGCCGTCTGGAAGCGAGGATCAAGGCGGCCGAGGAGCGACTCGCATCGCTCGGCGCCGTCGCCGCGGTGGCTGAACCCGAGGCCGAGGAAAGCCCGGACGAGGTCGTCATCTGGGCCCACGACATGACGATCGTTCAGGGTCGGAAGTATCGCTACCGCCTGAGCGTCGATGTCTACAACCCGGTGTTCGGCCGCAAGCTGAATCTGCCCCAGGATCAGCAGGCCCGCGCCAACCAGATCACCATCGCATCGGCGTCGAGCGAATGGGTCGAGATGAGGGCCGAGGAATGGCTCAAGGTCTTCGTGACCCAGGCCGTCGGATCGAGCGACCAGGGCCAGCAGCTCGGCGGACTCGGCCTCGGCACGGCCCGGGTGGATGTGTTCCGCTTCCAGCGCGGGCGCTGGTGGAAGGAGTCCTTCTCCGTCGAGCCCGGCGACCGGATCGGCGCTGAGCGGCAGGTTCGTCCGGGCGGCCGCGATGGAAACCCCGTTCCCGTGGACTTCAGCACGAACTGGTATCTGCTCGATGTGGTCGAGGACATCGATGCCGACAGGGCCTTGCGGGAGAAGGGCTTCGCCGCCGATGCCCTGTTGCAGGGCGTCATCGAGGCCGATCGGGTCGCCATGCGCGATCCCGCCGCGGACTACTACGACGGGCTGCGGCAGCGGCTGCTCGAAGAGGTCGAGCTCGCCGAGATTGCCAGCCAGGTCGAGGGAACGACCTCGAATTGACCGGATTGTTGTCCGCGGGCGGCACTGTCGAGACGGCGAGAATACGGAAACGAACTGACCCGACCGCAAGGTCGGGTTTTTTTCGGGGTCCGGTCGAGGCCGTAAAGCCGGGCGGCGCCGTCAATTTGGGTCAAAAGAGAAGCCGCGCAAGTTGACAGTCTGGTGGGGCCGGCTATTCTACCGGGCTGCACTTGGCGGGGCGGCTTATCGCCCCGTCGCTCGTTTTTCGGCCTTGGCGCATGCGTCAGGGCGGTTTCGGGCAGCTCTTTGACAAGTTGTGAAGCGTGTGTGAGAGAACGCTGCGACGCAGCGCGGGGCCGACCTTGCGGCCGGTTCGGCGCGGGCGTGGCAGTGTGATCAAGCACCGAGAGAGAAATCGTAAGCGTCTGAGCGACTGCGTGCGGACACGCTCCTTGCCTGGAGAGTGTCGGCGCGTGCCGGGGCAAGTCGGCCCCGGCGGGCAGGTCGGTCCGTTCCGATGGAGAACGCCATCGGGTTCGGGTCGGCGTGACCAAGTCGATAAGGGCACACGGTGGATGTCTTGGCGTTGAGAGGCGATGAAGGACGTGGGAACCTGCGATAAGCCCAGAGGAGCTGGTCACCGAGCTGTGATCCTGGGATTTCCGAATGGGGCAACCCGACCCTTCGGGGTCATTCCGGCCTGAATGCATAGGGCCTGAAGGCGAACCCGGTGAACTGAAACATCTCAGTAGCCGGAGGAACAGAAAGCAAACGCGATTCCGTCAGTAGCGGCGAGCGAAATCGGAACAGCCCAAACCCGTTTCGACGGGGGAGACCATCAGCGACGCGGCGTTGCGGCGAACGATCTGGAAAGTTCGACCAGAGAAGGTGACAGTCCTGTATCCGCGACAAAGCGAAGCGGTCTCACAGAGTAGCGTCGAGCTCGTGAAACTCGGCGTGAACATGCGGGGTCCACCCCGTAAGGCTAAATACTCCTCAACGACCGATAGTGAACCAGTAAGGTGACTGAACGATGAAAAGCACCCCGACAAGGGGAGTGAAAAGTACCTGAAACCGTGTGCTTACAAGCGGTGGGAGCCTTGAAGCGCTTCGGCGCCTCGGGGTGACCGCGTGCCTTTTGCATAATGAGCCGACGAGTTACTTTCTGCGGCAAGGTTAAGCTGCATCGCAGCGGAGCCGAAGGGAAACCGAGTCTTGAACGGGCGTCGAGTCGCAGGGAGTAGACGCGAAACCGAGTGATCTACCCATGGGCAGGTTGAAGAGGAGGTAACACTCCTTGGAGGACCGAACGCATTTACGTTGAAAAGTGATGCGATGACCTGTGGGGAGGAGTGAAAGTCTAATCAAACTCGGAGATATCTCGTTCTCCTCGAAATAGCTTTAGGGCTAGCCTCACGTAACAGTGCTCGGGGGTAGAGCGACTGGATGGGGCTGGGGGGCCACAAGCCTACCCACCTCAACCAAACTCCGAATACCGAGCGCATTTGTCGTGGGAGTCAGTCCGTGGGAGATAATTTCCACGGTCGAAAGGGAAACAGCCCAGACCGCCAGCTAAGGTCCCGAAACAGACCTCAGTTTGTAAGGTAGTTGGATTGCCGTGACAGCCAGGATGTTGGCTTAGAAGCAGCCACCATTTAAAGAGTGCGTAACAGCTCACTGGTCGAGGAATCCAGCGCCGATAATGATCGGGAATCAAGATCTGTACCGAAGCTGCGGAGTCGCCTTTGGCGACTGGTAGAGGAGCGTTCCTGTCAGCGTCGAAGGGGATCCGCGAGGGTCTCTGGAGCGTCAGGAAGTGAATATGTCGGCTTGAGTAACGATCAATGGAGTGAGAATCTCCATCGCCGAATGCCTAAGGGTTCCTGGGGAAGGTAAATCCGCCCAGGGTTAGGCGGGACCTAAGGCGAGGCCGAAAGGCGTAGTCGATGGACAGACGGTCAACATTCC
>Ga0299906_10000537_pt1 | contig 34742 bp, 28 predicted proteins | sample RVTome_14_FD_200259 | JGI IMG/M metagenome (GOLD analysis project Ga0299906, IMG submission 200259) | Soil microbial communities from uranium-contaminated site in the Upper Colorado River Basin, Wyoming, United States - RVT145D125 (version 2) ... | reverse complement strand
TGCCGGTGGACTGTCGCCCGGTACCAGTCGCACGATCGCTCCCGGATTGCCCAAGACCGATCCCCAGACGGAGCCGTCCACGGGGCTCGGCATCACCGCGTAGAAGCCGGCGACGATGCGCGTGTCTTTGCCGGCGTCGGCGGGCTCGCCCGGTTCCACGTAGGCGTCTCGGCGTCCGTTGCCGTTGGTATCGAGCACGAGCGCCGTCCACCCCTGCGAGGCGGCGGCGTCGCCCGTCTCGAGGAACCGCTTCGTGTTCAGCCAGCCGACGACCTGGCCGCCGCCGCTCGTCCAGAGCGTGTCGTCCTCGTCGTACCCGAACTGCAGGTGATGCGTCGAGAAGCAGGTGTCGACGAACCGGTACTCCTGTGTGGCGGGGTCGAGCACCGCCAGGTGCCGGTTCGCGCGCTCCAGCGGGAAGGCCTTCGCGGACGTTTGCGAAGAACCGGCACGGCAGAAGGCAGGGTTCTGCGGGCCGCGCACCGCCGCCGCCAGCCAGAGCCGCCCGTCGGCGTCGAACATCGAGTTGTGGTTGTTCGCGCGCGTCTCCCAGATCGTCTGGTCGCCCCAGTACGGGGACGGCTCCATCGGCTCGAGCGCGGCCGCATGACCGGGCCCGAGGCTGATGGGCATGTCGGCGTCGCGCACCGGCGCCGTGAAGATCGAGGCGGTGTTCGCGACCGGATCCAGGATGGGGAGGTCGTCCGTGCTGTACTCGGGCGAGCCGTAGATCGGCCCGTACGCGTTCACGGTCGGATTGCGACGGTCGCTCGAGATCAGATCGTGGAGGTACACGTCCTCGCGCAGCCAGTCGCGGACCGTGACGACCAGGTTGCGCTCGTCGCCCTGGGGCCGCGGCGGGGTCGCGTGCGGCAGCTCGCCGCTGGCGATGCGGTCGGTCCAGTTGCCGTAGTAGTCGAGCGCGGCGCCGCCAAGACGGCCGAGCTGTCCGACCATCAGGGATCCGGACTGCCCGGATCGGATGCGACGTGTCCACGCCGCCGCGCCGGACTCGAACGTGCCAAGCGATGCCGGGATCGTTCGCGTCGCCTGCTGTCCGAGCTGATGGCATCCGATGCAGCCGACGTTCTTCATCGCCCCGATCCAGTCCCGCTGCGTGAGCCCGGCGGGCATGTCGCCCTCACCGCCGAACTGGTCCTCGCCGGGGATGGTGAGCATCGCGTACCAGTAGATCGCGGGGTAGTAGTGGGCCGCCGCCGCCGCGTCGGGCGCCGGCGTGGCGGTGATGTCGACGCGCTCGCCAGGACTCGCCGTCGTTCTCTGGCTGTCCACGAGGCCGTAGCCCCGTGCCCAGACGTCGTAGCTCGCTGCCGGGAGATCGGGCACGACGTAGCGTCCCTCGTCGTCGGTGACGACGCTCCGGACGAAGCGCGTCCCCAGATCGTCCGTTTCAGCGATGACCCAGACGCCGGCTTCCGGGCCGTTCGACCCGGTGACGACGCCGCCGATGTCGTCGTCGTCGAGGGCCACGGTGGCCGGGCGCGCGCAGGCGTCGCCGAGCGTGGCCGCGAGGAGAAGGGCCATGCCGGCCCCCGACGCCCGTACGCCCGGGAACGGAATCTGTCGTCGCATGGCCGTGCCTCCAGTCGTGGGTGAGAGGTCGGATGGTACTACGGGCCGGCGGCGGGGTGGACTGAAACAGGTTGCCGAGCTCATCTTCCGGTCGTGCAGCAGCTCGCGGCCGAAGCGGATGACCGCGGCGTCGGCCTCGTCGATGTCGGTGAGCGCGCCGTTGGGGCCTACGATGTCGACGACCCTTGGCGTTCTCGGTGTCTGGGCCTCGTCGCCGGCTTCGCCGGGCGGGACGTGTAACCCACGCTGCCGGCGGGGCCTCGCCAGGTCGGACAGAAATGTCGAACTTTCGAGCCACCGGACATTCCTGTCGACTCCGCAGCGCCGCTGGACGGGCGAGTGTGCCTGTCGTTCGCACCAGGAGTGCGGAGCGCTTCGGGGCGCCCGAACACCGCACCACGTCACCGACGAAATCGTTGCAACGATAATGATTGATGACTCATTTGTCCGCAACCGTCCGAGCGGCCGAGCCCGCCTTCGGGGTTGATCGAGGCGAATCGCTGGGGTTTTCGCCGCTGCGTCGTGGTGGTGCCTCGCACGTCGTGGCACGCCGCTTGCTGTTGCGGCGACAACTCCCTGGAGGCGCATGGATCGCCACGAGATTCAGATCACGCTCGACGACCTGTACCGCCGCTACCACGCCCTGACCGACGGCACGGTTGCCACCTACATTCCCGAGCTCGGGAAGGCCGATCCCGAAGCCTTTGGTCTCGCCCTCGCGTCAACGGACGGGCGCCTGTTCGAAGCCGGCGACTGCGGCACGCCGTTCACGCTCCAGTCGATTTCGAAGCCCTTCGTGTTCGGCATGGCGCTCGAGGAGTTCGGTGACCGGGCGGTGGGGAGCCACGTCGGGGTCGAGCCGAGCGGCGACGCCTTCAACGCGATCGAACTGAACGCGACCAACCGCCCGTTCAATCCGATGGTGAACTCGGGCGCCATCGCGACAACGGCCCTGCTCCACTCCAGGCTCGGCGCGGAGACGTTCCCGTTCATCCTCGAGCGGTTGAGTGCAGCGGCCGGTCGCCGGCTGGAGATCGATCCCCTGGTGTACGAGTCGGAGCGACGGACGGGACACCGGAATCGCGCGATCGCGCATCTCCTGCTCAATTTCGGGATGATTCACGACGAAGCCGAACGCGCGCTGGACGTCTACTTCCGCCAATGCTCGATCCTCATCACGTCGAGCGACCTGGCGATGATGGGAGCAACGCTGGCCAACATGGGCGCCAACCCGGTGACCGGTGTGCAGGCGTTCGACGTCTCGACGGTCAAGTACGTCCTCGCCATCATGTTCACGTGCGGCATGTACGACTACTCCGGAGAATGGGCCTATCGCGTGGGCGTGCCTGCCAAGAGCGGCGTCAGCGGTGGGGTGATGGCCGTCGTCAACCGACAGGCGGGTGTGGCGGCCTACTCGCCGCGCGTCGACGCTCGGGGCAACAGCGTGCGCGGCGTCAACGCCTGCATCGAGCTGGCAGAGCAGTTCGGCATGCACGCCTTCGATTGCATGAACGTCGGCTCGCGCTTCCTTGAAGCGATGCTCTGATGAGCGGCATCGAGGGCCTTCGTCGGACGGGTAGAAGCGTGGGGCATCCCGTTCATCGAGCTGCGTCGTGCGGTACTGGGCGAACTGACGTGCGAGGGCACGGGGGTGTAGCATGCCGTGGACGTGGAGAGGGCACATCGCAGCCGCGCCGCTACGCGGCGGCTCACCAGGTGGCTGACGGCGCTCGTGATGCTGTTCGCCGGTGTCGGGCATGCGGCGTCGCAGACCCGGGGACCCGCCGTTCCGTACGAGAGTCAGAAGGCACGCTTCGTCGAGGGGCTTGTCGCGTTCATGGCGGCGGTGGCCGGGACCTACGGCGACGAGGGGCCTGTCGGCCTCGCGAGCCTCGACGCGATGCAGCGGGCACTCGAACGCTGGGACGCGTCGATCGTGGCGTACGAAACGGCACTCCGGGCGGGAGCGCCGGGCGTCGACACGCACGTCACGCTTGCGGCGGTCTATCTCGATCGTGGGCTGCCGATGAGGGCGCTTCCCGAGCTGGCGGCCGCGGTCCGGCTGGCCCCGGCGGAGCCGCAGCTCCACGCGTTGCTTGGCCTGGTGCATGGTCTGGCCGGTGATCACGGATCGGCCGCCGAGGCCTACCGGCGCGCGACCCGCCTCGATCCGCACGAGCCTGCCTTCCTGTACGAGCGCTCGCTGCACGCGCGAGCCCTCGGGCTGGCGGACGAGGCGGACGAGGCGAGCCGCCGCTTCCAGGGCGCGCTGCACGCAGGACTCCTGACGCCCGATGCCGGGGCGCCGGGCGCGGTGGCCTTCACGCGCCCTGCACTGCTCCGGGCCGAGGGCGCCGCGCCTCGATTCTCGCTGACGCTCTACGCCGATGGATTCCGGCTCCTTCGGGAGGGCGCGTACGCGCGCGCCATCGAGGCTTTCCGGCGGGGTGCCGAGGCCGATCCGCTGACCCTCGATCGGCAGGGCACGGCCGGCTCCGGTGGCGCGCTCGCACGTGGCAGCGCAGCCCTCAGGCGTGGCGCGCTGCGTGACGCGCTCGAGCAGCTGACGTCGGCGGTCGAGTCGATGCCCGGGAGCTCCGAGGCCGAGCGCCTGCTCGGCATGGCCCACTGGGCCGACGAGCGGTACGACCTGGCCGAGACGCATCTGCGTGCCGCCGTGGCGCTGCGGCCGGGGGACGAGCGCGCGCGGCTGGCGCTCGCCGACGTCCTCGTCTCGGCCGACCAGCCGGATGCCGCCGAGCAGGTCCTCCTCGACACCGTTACCGTGCTTCCGGGATCGGGACAGGCCCGGTTCCGTCTGGGCCGGTTGTATCACCTGATCGGGCGTTATCCGGAAGCCCTCGAAGCGTTCGAGCAGGCTGCGGCGCTCGAGCCGTTCGTGGGTCTCGACGGGCTCTACGAGCTGATCGCCCGCACGAACGCGCTCGAGCAACGGGTCGATGCGGCCATCGACGCCTACCGGCGCCAGATCGACACCGCACCAAGCGATGCGGCAGCTCACCGGGCGCTCGCCGGGACGTTCCTCGAGCAGGCCCGGTACGACCAGGCGCTCACCGAATACCTGGCCGCGCTCCTCGTCGATCCCGACGACGCGGGAGCGGCCGGACAGATCGCGCGCATTCACCTCGAGCGGCGCGAGTATGCCGAGGCCGTGACCGTTGCCCGGTACGCCCTGCGGATCGACGGCGACGACCGGGAGGCACGCTACGCCCTCGCCACGGGGCTGATGCGCCTCGGACGTCGCGAGGAGGGCGCCGTCGCGCTCCAGGAGTTTCGGCGCCTGCAGCAGGTCGAGATGGTCCGCGAGCGCCAGGCCTACGAGATGGACGCGCTCAGACGCGAGGCGACGCTGAGCCTCGAGCGGGGCGAGCTCTGGCGCGCGATCGATCTGCGTCGCGCCATCGTGGCACGCGGGCCGGAGGTCGCTGGTGCGCACGTCGACCTCGGCGTCGCGCTCCTGCGCGACGAACAGCCGAGGGAAGCGGTCGCCAGCCTCGAGCGTGCGCTGGCGCTCGACCCGCGCTCCGACGTCCACAGGCAGCTCGCCGAGGCCTACGAGGCCCTGGGGCAGACGGGGAAACGCCGCGAGCACCTGGAGGCCTACGAGCGGGTCAAGGAGGCTCGGCTCCGGGCGGGGGCGTTCCGCTGATGCGCCCCCGGGCCCGCGTGGAAGGTCTCGCGGCCGCCGCACTGGTGGCAGCGGTCACGCTCGTCGCCGGGCAGGGGGCGTCAGGGAGGGCCGTTCGCTTCGTCGACGTCGCGGCGGAGGTCGGGCTGGTGTTCCACCACACCAACGGGGCCAGCGCGGAGAAGCACCTCGCCGAGACCATGGGTGCCGGCGGCGTGCTGTTCGACGTCGACGACGACGGATGGCTCGACGCCTTCCTGGTCGACAGCGGCTCGATCGCAGGCGAGGTGCCGGTGGCGCCCAGGCACCGTCTCTTTCGGAATCGAGGTGACGGGACCTTCGCGGACATCACCGCCGCCTCCGGCCTCGTCGGCGAGGCCTACGGCATGGGCGCCTGTGCCGCCGACTACGACAACGACGGCGCCATCGACCTGTACGTCACGAGCGCCGGGCCGAACACGCTGTACCGGGGTGACGGCACCGGCGCCTTCACCGACGTCACGCGCGCCGCCGGCGTCGGTTCGCCGGCGTTCGGGGCGAGCTGCCTGTTCATCGACATCGACCGGGACGGCGACGTCGACCTGTACGTCACCAATTACGTCGACACCGACGCCCGTCATCACGTCTTCTGCGGGGACGTGACGGGACGCCAGCGGGCCTACTGCCATCCGCTCAACTACGAGCCGCAGACCGACACGCTCTACCGGAACGAGGGCGATGGCACCTTCACCGACGTGACGCGGTCGTCCGGGGTGCTGCTGGACGAAGGCAACGGACTGGGCGTGGTGGCCACCGACTACGATGCCGACGACTGGCCGGATCTGTTCGTCGCCAACGATGCTGTTCCCGACTTCCTCTACCGCAACGACGGCAACGGAGGGCTCGAGGAGGTCGGTCTGCTCGCGGGCGTGTCGGTGGCGAGCGACGGGCGGGCCCGCTCGGGCATGGGCACCGACGCCGGGGATTACGACGGCGACGGGCTGCTGGACCTGTTCGTCACCAACTTCGAGCTCCAGACGCACACGCTCTTCCAGAACCTGGGCGACGGCCTGTTCGTCGACGTGACCTTCGAGAGCGGCCTTCGCCAGGCGACGCAGCCGTTCGTGGGCTTCGGCACGGACTTCCTGGACATCGACGACGACGGCGACCTGGATCTGGCCATTGCCAACGGGCACGTCCTGGATGTCCCGGACGCCGCCTATCCCAACGCCGTCTACGCGCAGCGCAACCTCCTGCTGCGCAACGACGGGCGGGGACGGTTCGAGGACATCACGAGGGACGCCGGTCCTGGATTCGCACTCGTGAAGGTGAGCCGGGGCCTGCTCTCCGGCGACATCGACAACGACGGCGATCTGGATCTGCTGGTGACCAACAACGGCCAGACCGTCGATCTCCTGCGCAACGAGGAAGGCAACCCCGGACGCGCGCTCCTCGTGAGGCTGGTGGGAACCGGCAGTAACCGCTCTGCCGTCGGCGCGCGCCTCGAGCTGACCGCCGGAGGACGGCGGCAGCTCCGGGAGGTGCGGGCAGGATCGGGCTACCTCGGACAATCCGATTTGCGCGTGCACTTCGGCCTGGGTGACGTGGAGACGGTGGAGCGCCTCGAGGTGCGCTGGCCTTCCGGTGGGACAGACACGATCGAGGGCCTGCCCGCGGGCCACGTCGTGACCGTGCGCGAAGGGAAGGGGCTCGTCGAGCAGCAGCCCTTTGCCACCCGCGGCTCGGCACGTTGATCGCGCCGGTGCCCTGAACGATGATGGGGCGCATGGCGCGTCTCTCCGGTACCGACCTCGACGTCTTTCCCCTCTGCCTCGGCGGCAACGTGTTCGGCTGGACCGCCGACGAGCAGGAGTCGTTCGCGCTCCTCGACGTCTACGCGGCGGCCGGCGGCAACTTCGTCGACACGGCCGACGTGTACTCGTCCTGGGTGCCCGGCCACGCGGGCGGCGAGTCGGAGACGATCATCGGACGCTGGATGGCGGCGCGCTCGGCGCGAGACCGGACGATCGTGGCCACGAAGGTCGGCCTGGGGCCTGGCCTCGAGGGGCTGGCGCAGGCGACGATTCGCGCGGCCGCCGAGGCCTCGCTGCGCCGGCTCGGCGTCGATCGCATCGACCTGTACTACGCGCACAAGGACGACCCGAAGACCCCGCTCGAGGAGACGCTGCGTGCGTTCGACACCCTCGTGCGCGAGGGCAAGGTTCGCCACGTGGCCGCGTCCAATTACGCAGCGCCTCGCCTGGCCGAGGCGCTGGAGATCTCCGCGCGAGAGGGGCTGGCCCGGTTCGTCGTCCTGCAGCCGCACTACAATCTCGTGCACCGCGAGGAGTACGAGGGCGCCCTGGCCGGGGTCTGTACCGGCGCCTCGGTGGCGTGCGTCCCTTACTTCGGTCTCGCAATGGGGTTTCTCACCGGGAAGTACCGCCCCGGTGTGCGCGTGCAGAGTGCGCGCGCCGACGGGGCAGGCAAGTACCTGAACGCCCGCGGCGAGCGCGTCCTTGCGGCTCTCGACGAGGTGGCGGGCGCGAGAGGTGTCCCGGTGGCCGCCGTGTCGCTCGCCTGGCTGCGCGGCCGGCCGGGCGTGGTCGCGCCGATCGCGAGCGCGCGCACGGTGTCGCAACTGCGGGAGCTCCTGCCGATGGCGACGCTGGCACTGACGCCTGGCGAGATCGACCGGCTGACCGTCGCGTCGTCATGACGGTGGCGCTCGACATCACCGAGCTCCGCGATCTGATCCTCCGCCGGCTGCGGCAGCAGTACACAGCCGAAGCCGCCGAGCGGATGGCCGGGTGCGTCCTGTTCGGCGAGCTGATCGGGCGGCCCTCTCACGGCATCGCCCGGCTCCTGCCCGGCACCTACGGTCCGATGGACGAGCGGCCGGGAGGGCCGCCGCGGACGACGCAGACGGCGCCGGCAGCGGCGCGGATCGTCGGCGGTCCCGGCATGCTCGTCGCGTCGCTCGCCACGAGTCTGGTGGCCGAGCTCGCCACCGAGCACGGCATGGCCGTGGTGACGACCACCGGCAGCCATTCGACGTCCGGCAGCCTGACGTACTACGTCGAGCAGCTCACGCAGCGACGGCTCGTGGCCGTGGTCGTCGCCAACGCGGCGGCCTTCGTCGCGCCACCGGGTGGCGCGATGCGCCTGCTCGGCACCAACCCGCTCGCCGTGGGCATCCCGGCGACCGGGCATCCGTTCATCGCGGATATGGCCACCTCGGCCACGACCGCCGGGGAAGTGCTGGCCGCCGCGGCCGCTCGGACCGCGCTCCCTGCGGGCGCGGCGGTCGACGCGCAGGGGAGACCCACGACCGACCCCCTGGCGATGCTCGACGGCGGAGCGCTGCTCCCGTTCGGTGGCCACAAGGGCCTGGCCCTGTCGATGATGGTCCAGCTCCTGAGCGGCGTCTTCGCCGGGTCGACCGCCCTGCCCATGACGCCCGCCGACGACTGGAGCCACGTGTTCGTCGCCATCTCGCTGAGCGCGATCGGCGAGCCCGAGCGGATGCGGCGGGACGCACAGACGCTCCTCGACCGCATGCGCGCGACCGGGACACGCGACGGTTCTCAGGTGCGCATACCAGGGCACCGGACGCTCACCAGACGAGACGAGGCACTGGCGAGAGGAACGGTCGACGTGGACGCCGGTACGCTCGAACAGCTCACCCGACTGCTCTGAGCTCCCCAGCACGACGCCAGGGCGTTGAGCCACTCGCGTTCCATGCGGGTTCGGCAAGTGGCGCGCTGGAGACGCTTGACATTCCAGCGGAGCGGAGGATGATTGGCGCGGCCCGTTCGCGAGCGCGGACGGGAGGAGGAGCATCATGATCGGAAGCCTCGCGCTCGTTCTGCTCGGCGCGGCAGCGGCGGCGACGCCCTGCGAGAACCTCACCGGCCTGACACTGGACCAGGCGACGATCACGAGCGCCGAGATGGTGCCCGAGGGGCCCGCGCCGGCGCGAGGCGGCGGGCGGGGACGAGGAGCGGCGGCAGCGGGACAGGGGCGTGGCGCCGGCGCGGCGCAGGGTCGAGGGCGCGGAGCCGCTCCGACGCTCATCCCGGCGCACTGTCGCGTGCAGATCGTACTGACGCCGTCGCCCGACTCGCTCATCAACATGGAGCTCTGGCTCCCGCCCGCCGGCGAGTGGAACGGCAAGTTCATGGGCGTGGGCAACGGAGGCTTCGCGGGGTCGATCCAGGGACTGGCCCGCGACATGCCAGAGGCGCTGCGCCGCGGGTACGCGACGGCCGGTACCGACACGGGGCATCAGGATCCGGGCGGGGAATGGGCGATCGGCCATCCCGAGAAGATGATCGACTTCGGCTATCGCTCGACCCACGAGATGACCCTCAAGTCGAAGCAGCTCGTCTCCTCCTTCTACGATCGCGCCCCGAGCTATTCCTACTTCAAGGGCTGCTCGACCGGCGGCCGGATGGCGCTGATGGAGGCGCAACGCTACCCCGACGACTACGACGGCATCATCGCGGGCTCGCTGGCCAACCGCCACATCCACATGTGGACCGCCGGTATCGCGCGCAACGTGGATCTGTGGCGTCACCCGGAAGGCGCCATCACCGAGGAGCAGGCCGATCTCGTCAACAATCTGGTGATGGGCACCTGCGACACGCTGAAGGAAGGCTTCCTCAACAACCCAAAGGCGTGCTCGGTGGACTTCTCGCAGCTGGCCTGTCGCGCGGGCCAGACAGGCAACGCGTGCCTGGCGCCAGCGCAGATGAAGACAGTGGAGACGTTCTATGGCGGCGTGAAGAACTCCAGGGGTGAGCTGATCTTTTCGGGGCAAGCGCTGGGCAACCCGATCGGCGCGCAGCAGCCGAGCGACCAGGGGCCCCGCGGCCTCTTCGATCTCGTGCGCATCGCGTACAACAACCCCGACGTCGACTGGCGCGAGTTCGATCTCGACAACGACATGCAGGTGCTCGACGAGCGGATCGGCTACGTGGATGCCGTCGATCCCGACCTTGGCCCGTTCAAGGCGAGCGGCGGGAAGCTCCTGATGAGCCACGGCTGGTCCGACACCGGCATCACGCCGGAGACGACCGTCTGGTACTACGACTCGGTGCTGGAGACGATGGGGAGCGACCAGGACGACTGGATGCGGCTGTTCATGGCCCCCGGCATGGGGCACTGCGGCGGCGGCCCTGGCGTGAACGGCTTCGACTCGATCGGCGCGCTCGAGCAGTGGGTCGAGCAGGGCGAGGCGCCGGACACCATCATGGGCACCGGCGCCGAGGGACTGACACGTCCGCTGTGCCCCTACCCGCAGTTCGCCGAGTACGACGGGACCGGTGATCTGAAGGACGCGAGCAACTGGGCCTGCCGGGCGCCGGCGAGCCGCTGAGGGAGCGGCGCGGCCGAATCGCCAGGCAGCCTCACGAACCGGACAGCGACCGCACGGGATCGGTGCGGCATGCCCGAATCGCCGGTAGCGCACTCGCGAGCAGGGCAACCCCGAGGAGCCCTGCCGCGCCCCACATGTAGCTCACCGGATCCGTGGGCGATACCCCGAACAGCTGCGACGCGACCAGGGGCGTGACCAGCACCGCCGCGACGATGCCGGCGCCGATCCCCAGCAGCGCGAGCCCCGCCCCGTGCCGCAGCACCATGACCAGCACGGCGCCCGGCGTGGCACCGAGCGTCATGCGCAGCCCGATCTCGGGCGTCCGTAACGTGACGATGTAGGTTGTGACGCCGTAGATGCCCACGGCGGCGAGCGTCAGGCCGGCAGACGCCAGCCACGCCAGCAGCAGCAGGCCGAAGCGCCGGGGAGCGAGCGTCGACGACAGGAGCTGGCCCATCGACTGGAGGTCGTAGATCGGGAGCGCGGGATCGACGGAGCGGACGGCGTCTCGCAGGGCCGCGGTGACGCTGCCCGGCTCGCCGGCCGTCCGCACGACCAGAACCACACTGCTCTGGAAGACATTCCAGGCCCCGTCGGGTGCCTGCGTGTACGGAAGGAACAGCTCCGGCACGACCGGCGCAGCCCGGCCGAACGTCCGGACGTCGCCCACCACCCCGACCACGTCGCGCCACTCCGGCTCGGCGCGCGCGCTCCATGCCGAGAGACGCTGGCCCACTGCGTCCTCACCGGGCCACAGGATGGCGGCCAGCCGCTCGTTGACGACGGTCACGCGTGGAACGCCGGCCGCCATGTCCGAGGCCCGGAGCGACCGGCCGCTCCGCAGCGGCACCCGTGACGTCTCGAAGTAATCCTCGCTGACGAGACGGATCTGTACGTCCGGTGACTCATCGGGCCCGGGATCGGTTCCTTCGGCGATCGTCCCCGCGCTGACTTCGCGACCGAGGAGCGGCACGTTGCTCGACGCGCTCACGCGTTCCACGCTCGGCGCGGCGCGGATCCCGTCCAGAATCCTGCCCACCGCGTTGGTGATTCCTGCGCCGTCGGGGTAGCGCTCGGCCGGAAGCGTCACGCGCGCCACGAGGACACCGGCAGGATCGAATCCGAGGGGCACCTCCTGCAGAAGAAGCAGGCTCCGCACGGACAGCCCGGCTCCCACCAGCAGCACGAAGGTGACCGCGATCTCCCCGACGACCAGCGCGCCGCGCAGCCGATCGCGCGCTCCGGAGAACCCGGCTTGGCGCCCGTCCTGTCGCACGCGCCCCGGCGTGTCCGCTCGCGCGGTGCGCACGGCGGGCGCGAGACCGAAGAGCGCTCCCGCGGCGAGTGTGGCCGTCAGGGCGAAGAGCAGGACGTCCGCCTGCAGTCCTGCCTCCTGGAGGCGAGGCAGCGGCATCGGGGCGCTGCGGAGGAGACCGACACCCAGCCACGCGAAGGCGATGGCCGGCACGCCGCCGGCACCAGCGAGCACCATGCTCTCGGTCAGCAACTGCCGCACGATGCGCAGGCGGCCGCTGCCGAGCGCCAGGCGGATGGCGATCTCCTGATGGCGGGCGCTGCCACGCGCCAGCAGCAGGCTGCTGAGGTTCGCGCACGCGATCAGCAGCACGAACCCGCCGGCCGCGAGCAGCGCGAGAAGCTGTGAGCGAACGTCCTCGATCAGGAACTCGCGAAAGGGCTGCACGTGCACGCCGCGCGACTCCATGGCCTCGGGGTGGCGCTCCGCGATGCCGCGCGTCACCCGTTCCATGTCCGCCCGTGCGGCGTCCAGGCTGACGCCAGGCCTCAGCTTCGCCATCACGAGGAACGAATGGCTGCCGTAATCGGAGCGCTGGTCCGGGGCGAAGATGAGGGGCGCCCAGAGCTCCGGGCTGCCCGCGCCCAAGTCGTAGCCCGCGGGCGCGATCCCCACGACCGTGTAGGAGGCGCCACCGAGCCGAACGTCGAGTCCCACGATGGCGGCATCTCCGCCGAACCGGCGCTGCCACAACCCGTGACCGAGGACGACGACGCGGCCGCCCGCCTCGACGTCGCGTTGCGTGAAGTACCGGCCCAGTGCCGGTGCGATGTGCGCGACCTCGAAGAACCCGGGTGTCGCGAGGCTGCCGTTCAGCCGCTCGGGTTCTCCGTCGCCCTCGAGGTTGAAACTGGTGCGCACGGTCGCGGCCGTGGCCTCGAAGACGGCGCCCTGTTCGGTCCAGTCGTGAAAATGGCCGACCGAGGCGTTGCCCTGCGTGAAGGACCGGAACGTCTCCCACACGATCACGACGCGATCCGCACCGGCCAGAGTCAGGGGGCGCAGGAGAACGGCGTTCACCACACTGAAGATGGCCGTATTGGCGCCGACGCCCAGGGCGAGGGTGAGCACGGCCACCGACGCGAAGCCCGGACTTCGTGCCAGCGAGCGTGCGGCGTACCGCAGGTCCTGCGCCAGGTCGTCGATCCACCGGAACGGGAGCGTCTCGCGGCTCGACTCCTTCACCTGCTCCAGGCCGCCGAGATCCATGCGGGCGCGGCGGTCCGCCTCGGTTCTGGACATCCCGGCCGAGACGTAGTCGCGCGTCTGCCGCTCGAGATGGTCCCGCAGCTCGGCATCGAGCTGCCGCTCCTGTTCGTCGCGGCGCCACCACCGGGGTCGCCAGCTCATGACGCGTCCCCGGGCGCAGCCCGGAGCACGAGCCGAACCGCTTCGGCGAGGCGTGCCCAGCTCGCCGCCTCCTCCTTGAGTTGGGCGCGTCCCCTCGGCGTCAACCGGTAGAACTTCGCGTCCCGGCCCGTGTCCGACGGCTTCCAGGACGCCGCCAGGTACCCGCGGTTCTCCAGGCGATGCAGGGCTGGATACAGCGACCCCTGTCGCACCTGGACGATGTCACGGGAGATCTGCCGGAGGCGCTGCGCGATGCCATAGCCGTGAACGGGCCCGAGCGCCACGATCTGCAGAATGAGCAGGTCGAGCGTGCCCTGTGGAAGGTCGGACCTGGGCGGTGCCATGAATACCTCCGTCTTCTACATATAGATCAGGGAGGTGTAGAAGCGCAAGGTATGGGGCATGGACCCGGCCAAGCGCGCCCGGACTGCGGGCCCACAACCGCGTCGCCGACTTCGCGTGCGCCGTGCGCGGAGTCGGGCGGCGCCTGACCGGCGGTGCCTCGCGAGTCACTGCGCACGCACTGACCACGGAGACCGATCGTGCGGGGTTGTGTGAGCCTCGAAGCGGCGAGACACCCAGCGGCTGGGCTACAGCCGACCGGCCGCCGAGCCGGCCGATAGCACACGGCGGTGCGCTACATCGACCGCAGCGTCTCGGCTACGTCGATGCCGGTCGCGCGCCTGACGGGAACCGCCGACGCCAGCAGCGCGACCACGATCAGCGCGATCAGGCCGAGAGCCCACGTCGTGGCATCGAACGGTCCGATGCCCACGAGCCAGCCCCTCAGCACCTGAGCCAGTGCCGCCGCGCCCCAGGTGCCGACGACGAGGCCGACGAACGTGATGACCGCGGCGCCACGCAATGGCACCAGCGCGATGCGACCCGGTGTGGCGCCGAGCGCGGCGCGGATCCCGAGCTCGCGTGTGCGCCTGGCGACCCCGAACCACACGATCGCGTAGACGCCGAGACCGGCGATCGCGCAGGACATGGCCGCCAGACCACGACTGATCCCCGCGAACATGTCCCACTCGAAGCGCGCGCGCTCGACGCTGCCGCCGAGCCGCACCAGTGGTCCAGGCGGCAACGTTGACGCAAGAGAAGCGTCGATGGAGTCGACGATACCCGCGAGATCGGACCCTTGACGTGTGCGCACGAGGACGGCGACGGGCTGAGATGTGACGCTCTCCGTACTCGCCGGCCGATAGATCGCAGCGTCGGTGCGGATGGTGGGACCGATGAACCTCACGTCATCGGCGACACCGATGACGTCTGACCGCGATCCGCGGCCGTCAGCCATGGTGATCTCGACTGAACGCTTTCGATTGCCGCCGGACGACCCAAGAGTCGCTGCTCCAACTCACGCACGTAGCTGGTGACCGCATCCGCGCTGACGTCCAGCCGCCCCGTCGGAACGCTGAGGGCGGTGAGACGATCCGGCTCGAAGCCGAGAGGCTCGTTCGCCACGTGCCGCGTTGTCGCGGCTAGAAGCAAGGCGGGAACGATCAAGGCAAACGAAGCGGCCAGTTGGACGACGGTCAGGGCCGGGCCCCAGACGTTTCTCGGCGGCGTGGCGGTGACATCTGCTCCACGCAAGACGCTGACGAGCGCCACGCGCGAGGCGGACACTGCCGGGAGCACGCACGAGAGAACGCCGACAGCCAGCGACAACGTCATCGTGAAGAGCACGACGCGCCAATCAAGCGACAGCGCTGTCAATCTCGACGCTGACCACGCCAGGAGCGTCGAATTGACCACCTGCATCAGGGTCATCACGAGGGGAAGTGCCACGACGGCGGCCACGAGCCAGAGCAGCACGCCTTCCACGAGGGCGGAAGCGACCAGCCGTCCTGTCGACGCGCCGAGCGCACGCCGGGTGGCGAATTCGGCCCGACGGCCCAGGTGCCGGATGAGAAGGAGTGTCGCCGCATTCACGCAGGCGACGAGCAGGACGATGCCGCCAAGAACGAACAGGAACGGGATCCCTGCGGACGCTCCGCTTGCGTCGAAGCCAGGGCCTGGCCCGATACGAAGCCTCGCGGCGTCTGCGCGCTCGGCGCCATCGATGTTCACGGCCGGTAGCGGCCATGCGTGCAGCTCCGTCTGCGCTCGCGCCCAGGTGAACGCTGGTTCAATCCGCGCGACCAGCCAGTCGAATCCCCGGGGGCGACCGTCGCCGCGGGCCGCGCGCGAATCGAGCGGCCGCGTCTCGCTGGCTGCCGGCAGCCAGATGTCAGTAGCGATGAGGCGAGTAGTGCCGCCGAAGTCGCCGGCAGTGACGCCGACGATCCGGGCCGGTCGGCCGTTGATGCGCAGGCTCCGCTCGAGCACCGCAGGATCCCGGTCGAACAGCCTCTGCCACAGCCACTCGCTGATGACGGCGACGTCAGGTGCCCCACCGGCCACGTCGTCGGCCTCGCCGAATGGCCGCCCGACGCGTGTTCGCACTCCGAGAACGCCGAAGTACGAGGCGGTCACGAACTCGGCGCCCACCTCCCACTCCTCGCGGCCCTCCGCGGCCACACTGACGCCGCCGCGCCGAACGCCGCCCAGTGTCACCGTTCGCGACGCCGCGTCGATCTCCCGAAAGGCTGGATACGACAGCCACACCTGAAGGGGCGCATCTGAGCAGGGCTCCGCAACCGATCGAACCAGGCGCACGTCCCGCGGATTGCGGATTCCCGGCATCGGCGCCAGCACCCACCAGTTCGCGACGCTGAAGGCGGCGGAGACTGCCGCGATACCAGTGGCCAAGGTGAGGACGATGATGCAGACGAATCCCGGAGTTCGTGCCAGTCCTCGAACTGCGTAGCGAAGGTCACTGATGAGCGTACTCATGATCGGATTCGGCCGTTGCGAGCCATGTACGCTCTCGGCGACGGCGTCACCGCTGAATCTACCGCAAATGCCGGCCGACGTTCGCGAGAAGACCGGTGCGGGATGCCACGACCGCGCGTACGGCCATGGGAGGCACTCGCGCCGTCAGTCGACGCTGAAGGCGAGCAGGACGTTGCCCGGGCGCCCGAAGGCGTAGCCGGAGTTGAAGAAGAGCATCCCGCCGGCCACGACCGGGCCCGGTCCGTCGATCGAGCCGCCCGTGGCCGGCACGCCGTTCACGGTGGGGAACGCGCGGTTCGTGTCGTAGGTCCAGAGGACCTCTCCGGTCTCGGTGCTGAAGGCGCGCATGGCACCGTCGCTCGATCCGGAGAAGACGACGCCAGGCATCACCGACACGGCCGCCGACTGGGCGCCGTGGCACTGCGGTCCGAGCGCGCCGCACGCCGGCGGCTGTGGCGGCACCGACCAGGCCGCCTGGCCGGTGGCGATGTTCACGGCGTGCAGCCCGCCCGCCTCGGCGGGACCGACGGCCGAGTCCGACACGGCGAAGTAGGCATGTTCGCCGTCGGCGGCCGGTCCCCACTGGATCCCGCCCGCCATGCTGCCCTGGCCCGCCCGGTACTCCCAGACGAGCTCACCGTCGGCGTCCGGATCGAGCGCGTAGGCCATGCCCGACTTCTGTCCGGCGATCACGAGGTCGCCGCCTCCGGGACGCGTCACGAGCATGGGCGAGCTCCCGAAGTCGAAGTCCGGACCGCTGTCGGGCGGGCAGTTGCCACCGTTCGACATGCACGCGAGGTTCCACACGTCGCCCTTCGTGGCCTGAAACGCCCAGCGGATCTCGCCGGTGCGCATGTCGAGCGCCAGGACGGCATTGGTGTAGGGCTGTGGCGGGTCGCTGTAGCCGTTGCCCGTGCCGACGTACAGCACGCGCCGTTCGAGGTCGAGCGTGGGCGCGCTCCAGACGCCGCCGCCCGACGGGCCCCAGCGCGTCGTGCCGGCCGGATTCTCCCCGCGTCGCGCGGGCGGATCCGGGATCGTGTACGTCTTCCAGATCACCTCACCGGTGTTCGCGTCGAGCGCGGCCACGCTCCCGCGGAACGTGCAGCACTCGTATTGGGCGCTGCCCGCCTGGATCTCCTCGCCGAGTCCGGCCACGGGCACGTACAGCCGACCCAGGTGGAAGACCGGCGACCCGGTGACGCCCGCCAGTGGATGGTCGTCCACGCGACGCGTCCAGAGTTGCAGGCCTGTGAGCAGATCCACGGCGTACACGTTGGCGCCCACGTCACCGAAGTACGCGGCGTACGGGCCCTCGGCGCCCTCGCCGGCGTAGGTGCCGATCGCGATCGAGGTCCGGACACCCGCCTGTGCGCGGAACATCCAGTGCTGGCAGCCGGTCCCGGGATCGAGCGAGTACACCTCACCGCCCTCGCCTGCCACGAGCAGCCGGCCGCCGCCGAAGGTCGGCTGGGAGCGACCCGAGCGGGCGGCAGGGAAGCCGAAGGCCCACTTGAGGGTCAGTCGCGGGAGGTCCGCCGCGGTGAGCCCGGCCTCGTCGGCGGTCTGGAACCGCGTGTTGGGCAGGCCGTTGCCCCATCCGATCCAGGACGGGCCGGCCGAGGGATCCCTGATCGGCGGCGTGCTCGAGCAGATCGGGGCGGCGGTCGGCGCCGCTGCCGTCGAACCGGCCCTGCCGAGGAAAGCGGCGACGGCCCGGCGCTGCGCGTCGCTCAGGGACTCGCCCTGGGCGCGCATCGCCCCGGTCGTCAGGGCTGTCAGGATGGCCTCCGGCGTCAGGGCCCGCAGGGTGCCGACGGCCGGCGTGCGTCCGTCGGACGGCGAGACGGTGTGGCAGGTGGCGCAGGCCATCTCGAAGACGGCCGCCCCGTCGGGCGCCTGCGCGAGCGCGGGCGAGGCGGCCAGAATCAGAAACAGGATGGCGGCGCGACAGGAAGGCATGACCGGCATCGTACACGACGGTCTCAGGTCCGGCACGGGCCGGCCGTCGCATCCCCGTGGATTCGACGGTATAGTGCCCCCGTCCTGGCACAACTGGAGGGTACCGACATGCGGAAGCTCATTGCCCCACTGGCGGCCGCCGTCGCGGCCGTCTTCGCCACCCTCGCCGTGACGTCGATGACGTCCGACGCGGCCGAAACGAGCTATGCCGAGGATCGCGCGGCCATCGAGGACCTGCAGGCCCGGTACCTGTTCGCGATGGACTTCCACGACCCGGATCTCTACGTCCAGACGTTCACCGAGGATGGCATCCTCGACGTGGGCTCGGGTGAGATTCGCGGCCGCGCGGCCATCAGGGAGGCTGTTGCCGGGATGCCGAACCCGGCCGCGCCGCCGGCCGATTCCGAACTGTGGCAGGCCGTCGGCCGTCACAACATCTCGAACATCGCGATCGAGGTAGACGGCGACATGGCACGGGGCCGCGCGTACTGGTTCCACTACTCCAACAACACCCCGACACGCGCCGCGGTGTTCGACGGCTTCGGGCACTACGAGGACGAGATGGTCAAGGTGGACGGTCAGTGGCTGTTCACCAAGCGCCGGATCTACAACGAGAACCGCAAGGAATGGGCGTACAGCGGAGGCGACAATCCCGCCTGGTGAGCCGGGCGGCTGGCAGCTCGAATCCGCCGAGGCGCGCCATGCGGCACACCCTGAGTCGTTCCAGATCCCGTCGCGCGAGGCGCGCACGGCGCTCGCGCCTGGCGACGGCGCAAAGCTGCTGTTCCTGATCGACGCGGTGGGGGCCGGAGGACCGGACCGCGGCGTCGAGCGCATGTGGGTGATCGTGCGGCGCCGGGCGGGTGGACGGTACGTGGGGGTCCTCGACAGCACGCCCCTGGCCGCGGGGCTGCCGGCGCTGACGCGGGGGTGCGAGGTCGTCTTCGCGCCGGAGCATGTCGCGGACATCGACCGGCCGTCGCGCAGCTACGTCATCGAGCACCACGGTCGGGACTTCTTCGACGGCGGGCCGGAGTGAGGTCGCCTCTCCGGCCCGGCGATGCTACACTCCGGGGTGCAGTCCAGGCTGCATCCTGTCCGCGGAAAGGGACGATCCCACCTGCGCTCATCCGCGTTCGAGCGTTGCTCTTCTCCGGCTCCGTCGCGGACACCGAGCCACAGGAGGAGTGATGTCTCGCAGCCTTCCGCCCCGTCCCAGCCTCGAGTACGTCAGAAAGCAGGCCAAGGCGCTGCTGGCCGAGCTCCGGCGGCAGCATCCGGAGACGCAGCTCGCCGACGCGCAGCGGCGGCTCGCGCGTGAGTACGGCTTTTCCGCCTGGGCAGCCCTGAAGGCGCATGTCCTGGAGCGCTCGGCGTCCGGCGTCCCGGGTGCCTCGCTGGCCCCGGGCGGACCCCATCCGCTCGACGGCGTCTGGCGCGCCGATCCGGAGCGTTCCACGTTTCCGCCGGAGGCGGACCATCGCACCGCGCTGCTCCGTCTCGGCGTCCTTGGCGACGAGGTGACCGTCGCGGACGTCGTGGACGACGATGTCCGGACGCGATCCCACACGATGACGCTGGTGGCCGATGGCCGGCAGCGGGATCAGGCGTTCGGCTACGCGATGACCGTGCGGTGGACGGGCCCGGAAGGGCTCGAGGCCGTGGTGACGAAGAACGGCGCGCCCGAGGGCCTGACGCGGTACTCGCTGGCGGAAGGGGGGCGCCTGCTGAGGCTCGAGTATCGCCGGGCGAGCGATCCCGCCGGGGAGACCCGCGTGGCGGTGTTCGAGCGCGTCACCGACCATCGACCTTGATGGCGTACGGGCGTCTCCGCGGAGACGTCCGTACGTTCCCGCGGGAACGTTGCACGCGCACCGAACGCCGGCTCGCGGAGACCTTGCGCTGGCACTGAGCGCTCCCCAACCAGGCGCTCACGGGTGTTGGCGGGCCAGACGCGTACGCAAGCGCGAGCTCGCCGCGACCGGGTGCGCGGGGGCGAAGCGGCAAGCGATGGGAGCCGGAACGTGGCCGGCGCGATGCTTCCCGCGTGTCTTCCCGGCAGTGCGTTCGAGTTGTGTCGAGCCAGCTCGAACGTTTCGTGCCGCCTGACACAGGCGGCACCGAGGCAGTTCTTAGACACGCGGCGAGCGCCCTGCCCTCGCTCGCCGCAGGCGAGCTTCAGCAGGGCGAGCACGAGCGCCGGACACGTTCCCGCGCGCCGCGTCCGCGGCGGCCCGCCAACACCCGTGAGCGACTGTGCCGGCAACGCGGCGGTACCGTGAACGCGGAGAACGTCAGTGAGCGCCGAATCTACGGCCGCGCGAGGATGACGTCGACGATGGCGGACCGGCCGTTACGGACGTGCTCGAGCCCCCGCCGCAGCGCGGGCAGCACGTCGGCCGGGTCCTCGACGCGCTCGCCGGCGGCCTCGACGGCCTGGGCCACCAGGTCGAGGCGCAGGCCCGGCTGCAGATGCACGCCGACGAAGCGGTTGCCGCGGACCGAATAGCCGTCCGGGTAGGCCTGCGAGAGCGGGCCCTTCGTGGCGTTGTAGACGCCGTTGTTGCAGATCACGACCAGGATGGGCGCCCCGCTCATCCGGCACGCCCACAGCGCCGCCAGCGGCTCGCCGAAGACGAACGAGCCGTCGCCCACGAGCGCCACAACGGGGCGATCCGGCATCGCCAACTTGACGCCGAACGCGCCGCCGATGCCCCATCCGAGCCCCGAGCCGCCGCTTCCGAAGATCGTCTGCGGTCGATCGATGTCGAGATGCTCCCAGATCGTCGTGTTGCTCGTCAGCGATTCGTCCGCGAAGACACAGTCCGGAGCCTCCCGCTGCAGCGCTCCCAGGCAGTGGGCGAGCCATTCCACGGCAATCGGGCGGTCGGCCTGCTGAGCGGTTGCCGCTCGCCGCCTGGCCGATCGTCGTTCGAGGTGGCGCGCGGACAGCGCCGCTCGCCGGGCCTCGACGCGCGCTCGCGTATCGTCGGTCATCAGCTCGCCGACACGGTCGGCAAGGTAGTCGAGCGCCCGGCCCGTGTCTGCACGTACGGGCAGCGCGACCGGAAAATTCCACAGCGGGATCCGCTCTTTTACCGGGTCGAGATCGATTTCCGCGACGACGGCCCCGGGCGGCGGTCCCGTTCTCGTGGGGATGTACGGCACGTCGTGATCGAGCACCAGCACGAGATCGGCCGACTCGATCAGCCCCTCCGGCCGGAACCCCTGATGCAGGGGGTTGGTGGCCGGGAAGTTCGCGCGCGTCCGGAAATCGACGACCGGCAGCGCGAGCAGCTCCGCGAGACGGAGCAGTCCGTCGAATCCCTCGCGCGTCCGGCCGGTCGTCGACGTGAGGACGAGGGGGCGATCGGCGCGCACGAGCCGCTCGGCGATGTCACGCAGCGCGTCCGGGTCTCCTGCGCCGAGGCGGGCCGGCGGTGCCACCCGCGGCCCCCCGGGGTCGCTGACGGCCGGCGCCATCAGGACCTCGCGGGGCAGTGTCAGGTAGACGGGCCCTGGGGGATCGCTCGTCGCGATCTGGAACGCGCGCGCCACGACTTCACGCATCTGGTCCGGCCGTCGCAGCTCGTACTCCCACTTTACGTAGTTGCGGACGATGCCGTGCTGATCGAACTGCTCCTGGAGCCAGTGGATGTACGTGTCGCGCGTGCCACGCTGTCCGGCGTCGATGGTGTACGGCGTGCGCCCCGCCGAGATCAGCACGGCGGCGCGACCGCGCTGGGCGTTGTGGACCATGCCGCCGAGGTTCTGCGTCCCGACGTCCACGTGCACGAGCACGGCCTGCGGTCGTCCGGTGGCCGCGTAGTACCCGTGGGCGGCGGCCAGCGCGACGAGCTCGAAGATGCAGAGCACGGTGCGGGGCACGCGCTCGCCCTGCTGCTCGAGCTTCGAGAGCGCTTCCTGGATCGGGAACGTGTCGGTGCCCGGGTTGAGGAAGAGGTACTCGACGCCCTGGTCGACCAGCGACCGGACGTAGATCTCGGCGACCTCGGCCGGCGTCGTCACGCTGGCCGCAGCGGTGTTGCCCGACGCATTGGTCGTCTCTGTCTTCGGCATGGTGGTAGCCGCCTGCCGCCGGCGCTCAGAAGCCCGGCTTCAGCGTGCCCTTCTCACGGGCGACCTCGAGGAGCGTCGGATAGAACTGCACGAACGTCTTCTCGACCGCTCCATGCTCGGTGTGGCAGGCCAGGCAGCCCGCATCGTCCGGCAGCGGCGGCGTGCTCGCAGACGGGGTGCGGCCGAAGTTGTAGAAGCCCCACCCGCCCTCGAGCCGCGCGTCCTTCACGTTGGCCTCGACCGCCACGATGTCGCCCTGGAATCGCCCGGCCCGGTTGATCGAGCCCTCGCCCGTCGAGGCCCGGAACTCCAGGACGAAGGTCGTCTGGTCGGGCCACGTGCCGGACTCCTGGAAGGCGCGGTACGACGAGGGGTTCACGAAGACGTTGCCGAAGAGCGGAGCCCGGTTCGCGGCCGCCTCCTCGTACTCCATGCCGAGGCCGGCGCTCAGGAACACCCAGCTCCGGTAGTCGGCGGGGTACGCCAGATCGGTGCCGTTCACGTACCGCGGCCGCTCGTCCGGCTGCTGGGCCAGGAGCACCGCTCCCGCCCAGGCCACGACCAGCGCCCACGCGCACGCTCGCCGGGGTCGCATCCCGGCTAGCGCGCGGCCGGCGGTGGCGGCGTGGTCACCCGCCGCTCACCGAGCGTGCGTCCGTCGGCGAGCGTTACCGAGACGAACAGGCCGCCCGGGTCGCCGTTGATCAGGGGGCGCACGACGACCTCCACCTCGTCGCCGGACTGGACGGTATTCGACTTCCATCCGGCACGCGCCAGGTAGGTCGGCGAAGTCATCTCGACCTGCCAGGTGACGGTGCCGCCCTTCCCGTCGGGTACCTCCACTTCCATCCACGAGTGCGGGTTGGTCCACTTGAACTGCTTGATCGTGCCCTTGAGGGCCACGGTCCTCTCGCGGTCGATGCCCGCCGACGAGTGGTGGGCGGCGGCGACGGTCGTCATCGCCAGGAGCAGCGCCGACGTCAGGACGAGGCGAACACGGTGCATGGGATCCTCCGGCTGGCGTGTCACTGGATGCTGAATTCCGATCCCGTGCTCGGGATGTGGTCGTTCAGGTCGGGCAGGCATTCCACCTGCGCCGTGTCGTGATCGTCCACGCGATTCCAGCGCTTCAGGTACTTCCATTCCCCCTCCCAGCCCTTCGGGTCGGTCAGGGTGTACTCGATCTCGAGTGTACCGCCATCGTTGATCAGGCGAATCCGCTCCACGATGTGCAGCTCGTCGCTGGCGGGCACGCCGGTGTCGATCCAGTGGTGGTCGCCCTCGAAGTAGATCGTGTCCACGACCAGCGTGTCCCCCTCCCAGCGACCGATCGACTCGCCGTTGGAGCTGCGTACCACGACATCGGGGTCCGAGTGGGGCCGTCCGTCCAGGTAGACCACGCGGAAGCTGTTCATGAACTCGCTGACCATGTAGATGGCTGTCGGGACCTGGATCATCGAGATCTGCCAGACGCGCGTCATGATGAGCGGCAGCCCGGCCGGGTAGCACTGCCCGATGTCGTCCCGGTAGACCTTCCCCTCGGCCCGCGCCGCCGCCGCCCGGTCGAAGTGCACCTGCGCTTCGGGCGTCAGCTTCGTGGTGGGCGGGCCGAACCGCCAGGAGTTCGGGCTCCCCAGGTCGATGAACCAGTTGCCCGTGAGGTCGAAGGGCGGGGCCGGGCGCGGCCTGGCCAGGTTGGCCGGCGCCAGCGCCGAGAGCTGCACGTCGTCCTCCTCCTGTGGGGCCTGGGCGGACAGGCCGATCGGCGCCAGCAGGCCGGCGATGGCGGCCATCGCCACGAGCCATCGGAAACGCACCGTCGTCAGCAGGTCTGTGCTCATGGTTCTTCCGGATCCCTCGTGGACTCGTACGAGCCGTTCAGTTCTCGCGCAGGCGCATGCGCACCACGCCGTTCTCGTCGACGTACTCGCGGTTGTTCTCGCAGACGAACTCCACCATCTTGTAGCCGGGCATCCTTCGGTAGGCGTGCGTGTAGGTGACCGGGCGTTCGAGCGTCACCGGATCCTCGATCGTGATCTCGTCGTGCAGGACGTCCGGCGTGATCAGCCGGATGCGCTCGGTGATCCGCATCCGGTCGCTGTGCGGCATCCCCTGGTAGCCCGGCACCGATTCCTTGATCGCGATCGTGTCGATTACCAGCGTCTCGCTGTCCCAGCGGCCGACCGAGTGACCGTAGTAGCCCGGGGGCACCTCCCCGACCGGAAGCTGCGGCTCGTGCATGTACACGCGTCGGACTTCGCTGAACGCTTCGGTGACGATGGTGATCTGCTGCGGACGCTGGATGATCTCCATCGGGTAGAGCGCCACCGACATCATCCGCGGCATGCCGTACGGCATGCAGAACACGGCGTCGGTCGCCAGTGGCTCGCCGCGCTCCACCGCCTCCCGCTCGGCCGCGCGCCGCTCTTCGTAGCGCTCCGCGTACGGCGCCTTCAGCACGATGGGGCTCGCCGGCGGCGGCGCGAGGGACGGGTCGTCCCCGCGGCCTCCCCGATACGGCGCCCAGACGCCGGACAGATCCGGCGGCGCCTGGGCCTGCACAGGGGCCGACAGGAGCATCGCCAGGGAGACGGCGACGGCGACCGTCGGCACTTTCATCGCGTGCCTCGCCCCCGTCCGGGGCCGTTGCCGAGCTCGCGGCCGTCGGGCAGGGTCACGTACACCAGCAATCCGCCCGGGTCGCCGTTCCGCAGCGGATTCAGGACCAGCGTGACCTTGTCGCCGCGCTTCAGGTCGTTGAACTTCCAGCCGCCCTGCATGAGGATGCTGGTGCTGCCCAGCTCCACGCTCCAGTGCGTGACGGCGCCACGCTCGGCGGCCACGTCGAGCTCGATGTAGGCGTGCGGGTTCGTCCACTCGAACGAGGTGACCGTCCCCGAGAGGGTGACCTGGCTGGTGGTGTCGAACATCGCGAAGGAGTGGTGCGCCAGCAGCGGGTGTGCCCCGCCGGCGCCCGCAAGCAGCAGCGCCAGGCACCATCCGGTCACGCGGGCTCGTGGTCTCCACGCCATGGCGCGGACGATAGCACGGGGACGCCGCGGTGCAAAGGCCATGATCAGGTCCTCTGGAGGGATCGAGGCGAGGAGAGCCGGCCGAGGCCGTCAGTCGATGCGCAGCCGCTGGTACTCGAGCTCGGGGTCCTCGAAGTAGCGGTTGTCCTCGCAGACGTACTCCTGCATCCGGTAGCCGGGCCAGCGCCTGTACATCCACGTCCAGCTCCACGGCCCGGTGAGGAACTCGGGATCCTCGACGGTCACCTGGTTCTGCATGATGTCGTCGGTGACGAGCGAGATGCGCTCGGTGACGCGCATGTTCATCGAGTGCGGCACGTTCCGGAACCGCACGTAGTCCTTCACGCCGACGGTCTCGACGACGAGCGTGTCGCCTTCCCATCGCCCGACCGAGTGCCCGGAGAAGCGCGGTTCGGCGTCCTCGGGCGCGAGCGGCGCCTCGTCCAGATAGACGCGGCGGACCTGGTTGAAGGCCTCCTGGACGATCGTCACCTGCCCCGGTGTCTCGAGCACTTCCATGGGGAAGATCGCCAGCATCATCGCCGGCATCCCCTCGGGCAGGCAGGCCATGCCGCTCGACACCGGCGGCAGTCCCTGGCGCGTGAGCTCGGCGTTGCGTGCCCGCTCGGCCTGCCACGTCTCCAGGTACTCGGGCCTGAGCGGCGGCTCCGGCACCGGCGCGGGAGGTGGCACCGGCGCCTCGGCCTCGTCCGCCGTGCCAAGGCCGAACGATCGCTGCGGGTACGCCTCCCACGAGCCGTTCAGGCCACGCACGGCGTCGGTACCCGACGCCGGCTGCTCCGGGGCCTCGGCCGCGCACGCGGCGAGCAGGAGGGCCGGGCCGAGAACCGGGGCGAAACGCCACGAGCGAAAGCGTCGCGTCTGGCGCACGTCGCTACTCGATCGTGGCCGGCCCGGCCGGGCCGCCGTTGGAGAACGTGCGGCCGTCGGGCAGCGTGATCTGCTTCAGCAGCGCGGCCGGCTCGCCGTTGCGCAGCGGCGAGACGATCACCGTGATGGTGTCGCCGGCCTTCACCATGTTGAACGTCCACCCGACGCGGTTGAGGATGCCCGGGTTGGCGCACTCGATGAGCCAGTGCTTCGTCTCGCCCGTCTTCTCGTCGGTCGCGTCCATCCGGATGTAGACGTGCGGATTCATCCACTGAAACCGGGTCACGGTGCCCGTGAACTTGATCTGGAGCGTGGGCTCGTAGGGCGCAAAGGAGTGGTGGGCCGCAAGCGGCGCGCCCGTGGAAAGCGCCAGCATCACGAGGATTGCGGCCCTCGACAGGACGTTGCCAGTCACGCGCATTGCGGCCCCCTTCGAAACTGCGTGACATTCTACGCGTACCGCGCCCCCGACGCCTGATAATGTGTGAGGGGCAGGGGGACGCAATGAGACGGCTGCTGATCTGGACGTTGGCCCTGGCAGTACCGGGGGGCGGCGCCGCGTACGCCCAGGAGGGTGTTGCGGGCACGTGGCAGGGGACCATGCGGGCCGGGCAGCAGGACCTGCGGCTCGTGTTCGTCGTGTCCGGGGCGGAGCAGGGTGGTCTGCGGGCGATGATGTACAGCATCGACCAGGGCGGACAGGGCGTCTCGGCCAGTGAGGTCTTGCTTCGGGGTTCCACGCTGCGGATCGCCATTGCCGCCGCCAACGGCGGTTTCGAGGGCGAGCTGAGCGCCGACGGGACGTCCGTGGCCGGCACGTGGACGCAGGGGAACGCCTCCCTGCCGCTCACGCTGACGCGAGCGACGCCGGAGACGGCCTGGGCGATCCCCGAGCCGCCGCGACCGATGGCGGCCGATGCCCCCGCCGTGTTCGAGGTCGCGACCATCAAGCCGAGCAATCCCAATCAGCCGGGCAAGCTGTTCACTGTGCGGGGGCGTCAGGTCCTCACCATCAACACGACGCTGACCGATCTCATCACGTTCGCCTACGGCCTGCATGCGGCCCAGCTCGAGGGAGGCCCGTCCTGGATGAACAGCGAGAAGTACGACGTGACCGGCCAGCCCGAGGCGCCGGGCATTCCCAACCAGGAGCAGTTGCGAGCGATGGTGCGGCAACTGCTGACGGATCGCTTCCAGCTCGCGTTCCATCGCGACACGAAGGAGTTCACGCTCACCTGGACGCCGGACGAATCGCAGTTCTCGGGCCTCGGCGTGCGCGTGCCGCCCCCGTCGAACGACCCGAACGCGCCTCCGGGTCTCTTCACGGCCATCCAGGAGCAGCTCGGGTTGAAGCTGGAATCGGCGCGGGCGCCGGCGGAAGTGCTCGTCATCGATCGGGTGGAGCGTCCGTCGGAGAACTGACGGCCACGGTGGTTTGCGGCGGCCTCCTCCCGTGACGGGACGCACGCGTTCGTTCGACCATGAGTGGGTGCTCGAGAGCCTCGAGCCTCACCCCACCTTCTTCACGAAGCGGATGTTCGGCGGGTTGGCGGCGTACCTCTTCGGCCGTCAGATGCTCGTGCTCGTCGAGCCCACGAGGACCGGGCGGTGGACGTGGCACGGCGTGCTCGTCTGCACGGACCACGCGCATCAGCCCTCGATTCGCGCCGAGCATCCGGCCCTCGTGCCCCACGAGGTCCTGCGCAAGTGGCTCTACCTCGATTCCACGCACCAGGATTTCGAGTCGACGATGGAGCGGGTGACGGCCTGTATCGTGAAGAACGATCCGCGCTTCGGCATCCTTCCCGCCGTGCGCGACCGGAAGCGCCCCGGCTCCCGACGATAGAATGACGGTGGTTCGCGTCCGCCTCGGTGGCCAGGGCGCAGAGCCGATGGAGGAGGCCCTGTGACGACCCGCGGATGGAGCGCTGCGAGGACGGCCGCGCGGGTGGCGTGTCTGGCGGCAGCGAGCCTGGCGATCGCCTGCTCGTCGACCGACGCTCCCGAGAAACGCCATGAGATCGCGATCGATTTCGAACGGTACGAGCTCGACAACGGGCTGGACGTGATCCTCCACGTCGATCGCTCCGATCCGATCGCCGCGGTGGCGATGACGTTCCACGTGGGCTCGGCCCGCGAGGTCGAGGGGAAGACGGGCTTCGCGCACCTGTTCGAGCACCTCTTCTTCCTCGACTCCGAGAATCTGGGGCCAGGCGGTCTCGATCGGCTGATGAACCGCATCGGCAGCTCCACCAACGGCTCGACCTCCAACGACCGGACGAACTACTACGAGGTGGTGCCGATCGACGGTCTCGAGAAGGCGCTCTGGGCCGAGGCGGACAAGCTGGGCTTCTTCATCAACACGGTCAGCGAATCGGTCGTCGCCAAGGAGAAGCAGGTCGTCAAGAACGAGAAGCGGCAGGGCGTCGACAACCAGCCGTACGGGCACAACGACGACGTGATCGACCGGGCGCTCTATCCGGACGGCCACCCCTATCGGTGGCAGGTCATCGGCTCGCTCGAGGATCTCGACAGCGCCTCGCTCGCCGACGTCGTGGACTTCCACCGTCAGTGGTACGGCCCGAACAACGCCACGCTCGTCGTGGCCGGCGACATCGACGTGGCACAGACGCGCGCATGGATCGAGCGGTACTTCGCCGAGATCCCGGCGGCCGAGATGCCGGACACGTCGGACCCGCCGGAGGTCGCGCTCGACCAGACGGTCAGCCTCTTTCACGAGGACACCTACGCGCGCGTGCCGATGCTCACGATGGCGTGGCCGACGGTGCCGCTGTACCACCCGGACATGTACGCGCTCGACGTCCTGTCGGCGCTCCTGACCGACGGCAAGGCAACGCCGTTCTACGACGTGCTCGTCGAGGAGGCGGAGGTCGCTCCCGACGTCTCGGCCTTCCAGCGCAACGCCGAGCTGGGTGGCCGATGGTCCTTGACCGTCCGGACCTACGACGGCGTGGATCTCGACGATGCCGCGGCGGCGATTGCCGACGCGTTCGACCGCTTCGAGACCGAGGGCATCCCGGCCGAGGAGCTCGAGCGGGTGAAGGCAGGCTACGAGACCAGCTTCTACGGGGGGCTCGCTTCGGTGCTGGGCAAGGCGTTCCAGCTCGCCGAGTACAACATCCTCGCCGGCGACCCGGGATTCGCCGGCGAGGATCTCTCCCGCTACCTCGGCGTGACCGAGGCCGACGTCATGCGTGTGTACGAGGCGTACATCCGGGGACGGCCGCACGTCGCCACCAGCTTCGTGCCGCGCGGCGAGCTGGCGCTCGCGCTCGAGGGCTCGTCGCGTGCCGGCGTGGTGGAGGAGCCGATCGTGATCGGCGCCGAGGAGGAGCTGGGTGCCATCGTTCGGGGGGAGGAACGGACCCCGTCGGCGATCGACCGCTCCGTGGAGCCGCCCTTCGGTGAGTCGCCGTCGCTCACGGCGCCGGAGGTCTGGCGAGCCGGGCTCGACGACGGCGTTCCGGTGCTCGGCATCGAGGACCACGAGGTGCCGCTCGTCCAGTTCTCGCTGCGCATGCGGGGTGGACAGCTCCTGGAGGAACCCGGCCGTACGGGTATTGCCAATCTGCTGGCCGAGAGCATGCTGGCCGGCACGGCGAGACGGACGCCGGAGGAGCTCGAGCAGGCGATCGACCTGCTCGGCGCCTCGATCGGCGTCTCTGCGGGGTCCCAGTCGTTCTCGATCGGCGGCAGCACGCTGGCGCGCAACTACGACGCCACGATGGCGCTCGTCCAGGAGATCCTGTTCGAGCCGCGCTTCGATGCCGACGAGTTCGAGATCTCCCGGCAACGGGTCGTCAACCAGCTTCGCCAGCGGTCGGCCAGTCCGGCGGCGGTCGCGGGCGACGTGTTCCAGCGGCTGGTCTACGGCGAGCACGTGCTCGCCGAGAATCGGCTGGGGGAGGCCGAGACGATCGCGGAGGTCGGCCTGGACGATCTCCGCGCCTATCATGCCGGGGCGCTTCGACCGGGACTGGCCGCGGTCCACGTTGCGGGCGCGATCTCGCGCGACGAAGCCATCGCCGCACTCGACCGCTTGGCCACGGAGTGGACCGGCGAGGCGCCGTCCCTGCCCGCCGCTCCCGCGTGGGATCCGGATCGGGCCGGCCTGTACTTCGTGGACGTGCCGGGGGCGAGCCAGTCGGTGCTGTCGATCGGCTACCTCGCCCTGTCGGAAACCGACGAGGCCTACTATCCGGCCACCGTGATGAACTTCCGGCTCGGTGGCGGCGGCTTCGCCTCGGACCTGGTGCAGGTCCTGCGCGAGCAGCGCGGGTACACGTACGGCATCTCGTCCGGATTCTCCGGGACGGACGTGCCGGGGCCATTCAGGATCGCGTCCTCGGTGCGATCGAACGTGACCTACGAGGCGCTCGACGAAATCAGGCGTCTGGTGCAGGCGCATGGTCCGGACTTCGACGAAGACGATCTCGACGCCACGAAGAGCTTCCTGTCGCGTGCCAACGCGAGCGCTTTCGAGACGCTCGGCGCCAAGCTCGGCCTGCTCGGCGACATGAGCCTCTACGGCTTCCCGGCCGACTACGTCCTGCAGCGGGAGCGGATCGTGCGTGACATGACGATTCCGCGCGTACGGGAGCTCGCCGCTCGCCATCTCGACCTCGAGGGGATGATCTGGCTCGTCGTCGGCGACGCCGAGACCCAGCTCCCGCGGCTGCGCGCGCTCGGCCTCGGGGACCCCGTCCTGCTCGATCGCGACGGCCGGCCTGCCAGGTAGCGACCGCCCCACCGAACGAGGGTGTGCGTGTCATGACGATCCTGTCGTCGTGGGCGGCGGCCGATCGGAGCGGATTCGTCGCTTCTTCCCGGAATTGCGTCCCGGCGGCGTGCCCGATGGGATGGTGTCCCGTTTGCTCCTTGCCGACATGATGCGACACACATACACCATCGACGAGTAGTCCTCCCTGGGGGCGGGCCATCCTTCGACCGAGAAGATCCATATGAGACGAACGGTTCTTTCCCTCGTGCTGGCGCTCGCGTGCGCCGTGACGCTCAACTGCTCGGATTCCTCACCCATGGGACCGGACGGCTCCGGAGACGGGGGTGGGGGCGGCAACGGCGGCGGGGGCAGCGATGGCGGCGCCACCGGCAACACGACGATCTTCGACGACATGGGGCTCGACGACAGCGAGTGGGACAACTACGTGCAGACCTCCGGATCCGGTGGAACCATGGGCGGGGGCCATTTCACGATCGGAGGAGTCGGGAACTCGGGCTACCGACGGATCATCCTGACGGTCAACAGCGGAGGGGGCCAGGTAGCCCTGTTCGCGATCAGTCACGCCGCAAACTACACTCCCTCCGGCGACGGGCGCATCTTCTCGATCACCTACTCGGAGGACGCCATCCACTTTTCGGGCAGCGGCAGCCAGTACAGCTCGCCGGCGCTCAGGCAGGACGGGAAGCTGTACGCCCTGGTTCCGAACGGCGGCGCGTTTCCCACGCCGGAATCGGGCTGGACCACGCACAACGTCACGGCGGCGACACAGGATCAGTTCCGCACGCTCGACTCCGCCTCGGACCACCCGGACTTCTCGATTACCGGCAGCCGGATCGAGTTCGGCTACATGCGACTGCACTCGACCCCGGAAAGCGACCCCGGGGGTACGGTGACCGGCGGCATCGACAACTGGCACCTCGTTCTCAATCGCTGAGGTCCCGGCACCTGCCGGCGACCCTCAGCCGGTGACCGCCCAGGCTCCGTACAGCAGCCGGCTCGCCATGACCACCAGCGTCAGGCGAATGATCCAGTCGAACCAGAAGGGACTGATGAACCGCCTCGCCCGGATGCCGATCGGAATGCAGGCGAGCGCCGGGGCCATTGCGAACAGGCTCTGCCCGAGCAGCAGCGGCGTGTACAGTCCGCTCGCGGCGACGAGCACGAAGTGCCCCGTCGCGAACGCGCCGAAGCAGACGCACAGGGCGAAGACGTAGGCCCGCGGCTTCACGCCGAGCGCATCCACGTAGGGGATGACGATGGGCGCCGAGACGCCCGTGGCCGCCTGCAGGGCCCCCGCCGACGCGCCGAGGAGCGGTGCCCAGCGCTTCCGGGCCGGGAGGGCGATCCGCACGTGGGGATGGACCAGCCGCAATGCCACGTACACGATGATCCAGAGGGCAAGCGACGTGGCCAGCAGCCGGTCGCTCCCCACCTGCAGGACGGCTGCGCCCACCGCGACGCCGGGGATCGCCCCGAGCAGGATGCGGGGGGCCTCGGGCAGTTCCCCGCGCACGTCCCGATGCGTCCAGGCCGTGTAGTGGTTGAGCAGGGCGGAGGGGATCACCATGATCAGCACCGCCCGCTCCACGCCGACGACGCTGGCCAGGACGGGGACGGTGATCAGCGGCAGGCCGAGGCCCGTGAGCCCCTTGGTGAACCCGCCGAAGGCGAGCGCGCCAAGGACCCAGGCGACATCGGATGGGCTGAGGGACGTGAGCATGCAGCGCCGCGGACCGCAGACGGCGAGCAGGTATTATCATCTGCGCCGTGAAGGCCCGGATCGAGAGGTGAGCTGATGCCGTCGAGAGCTGGACTCGCTGCTGCGTCGTATGTCGTCTGGAGCGTCGCGATGACCGCCGCTGCCCAGGAGCCGCCGGTCACGCTGGTGTCGCTCGGTCCCGACGTGGAGATCCACGAGTCGGACTGCGTCGCCGGACGGCTCGGTTCGGAGATCCCGGCCGCCGCCATCGGCGAACCGGTGTCGGGCGTGACGCTCTCGGCCCCGCAGTGGGCGGCGGCTGCCGGCGGCATGGCAGAGGGTTGCCAGGTGGATGGCGCGATGGCGCCGATCGACCCGATGGCGCCGTCGATCAACTTCCGCGTGTTCCTGCCGGCGCGGTGGAACCACCGCGCCGCCCAGCAGGGAGGCGGCGGGATCAACGGCGTGATCCCGAACCTGAGCGGCCGCGGCTATGCCATCGGCGGACGCAGCGTGTCCGAGCTCGGCTTCGTGACCTTCGGCAGCGACTCGGGGCACCAGATGGCGTTCGGCCGGCGCGGCGGCCCGCCCCCGGCCGGGGCCGGACGGGGCGAGGCGCGCGGCGGTCAGGACGACGGCGGTCGCGGTGCGCGCGGCACCCTGCCCGTGTTCGCGGGCCCGACTGGCGCCGACCACTGGGCGCTCAACGACGAGGCGATGCGCAACCTCGGCTACATGCAGCTGAAGAAGACGCACGACGCGGCGATGGTGCTGATCGAGCGGATGTACGGCGAGGCGCCCCGGTTCACGTATTTCACGGGGACGTCCCAGGGGGGACGCGAGGCGCTGACCGTCGCCCAGCGCTATCAAGACGACTACGACGGCATCATCGCCAACGTGCCGATCGTGAATTTCTCGTCATTGATGCTCGCGCCCGAGTGGATCCGCATCCAGGAGAAGCCGCTGGCCAGCTGGGTCACGCCGGCCAAGGTCAACGCCATCCGTGGCGAGTTCATGCGGCAGTGTGACGGGCTGGACGGCCTGGTCGACGGCGTCATGAACAACTACGTGGCGTGCCGGGCGATCTTCGACGTCAGTCAGGGAGCGCCGGGGCGCCGGCCATGGGCGGCCAGGCGCTGTCCGAGCGGCGATCCCGACCCCGCCGACCAGAGTGCCGATGCCTGTCTGACCGACGGGCAGATCGCCACGCTGGAGCTCGTCTATCGGCCGTACGTGTTCGCGACGCCGCTCGCGTACGGGACGACGTCGTTCGGCATGTGGGTGCCCAACACCGATCCCGGCGGGAGCGGGCTGATCGTGAACGCACGATTTCGCGGGCAGGAGGGGGCGCCTGCAGACGCGCCGAGGCACTCGCACCTGGGCGTCCTGGGCGTCACCGGCTTCCTGATGCAGGACCTCGAGGCCAACCCGCTCGACTACGTCGAGGGCGGTCCGCTCGACGCACGTCGCCGGGAACTCTCCCCCCACCTCGACTCCACCGACCCGGACCTCGGGGCCTTTGCCGCGCGTGGCGGCAAGGCAATCGTCACGATCGGGACCAACGACACCCTGGCCTCGCCCGGCGCGCAGCTCGACTACTACCAGGCGCTGCTCGACACGATGGGGCGACCCGCCGTGGACGACTTCGCCCGGCTGTTCGTCATTCCGCAGGCGGGACACGGGCTGACAGGGGCCGTGTACGGCACCGACGGGAACGGGAGCGCGATCCCGACCCCGCCGCTCGCCAGCGGCTACGAGCGGTTCGCCGTCCTTGTCGACTGGGTGGAGCGGGGCGTGGCGCCCGGCATGTCGCTCACCGTGCGGACGGGTGAACGTTCGATGCCGCTCTGCTCGTACCCGACGTACCCGCGGTACGTCAGCGGCCCGGCCGAGAGCGCCTCGTCGTACGTCTGCGCGGCGCCCTGAGGGAAGGTCGTGGCGGACCACGAGGTTCCTGTCCTGATCGTCGGCGGCAGCCTGGTGGGCATGTCCACGGCGCTTCTCCTCGGGCACCACGGCGTGCGGGCGCTGGCGGTGGAGCACCACCGTGGCACCGCCATCCATCCGCGCGCGGCGCAGGTCAGCCAGCGGACGATGGAGATCTTCCGGCAGGTGGGCCTCGAGCCGATCGTCCGCGAGCGCTCCGGCGAGCAGTTCGTCCAGGACGGCGCGATCATGGCCGTGGAGACGCTGGCCGGGCGCGAGCTGGCGT
>Ga0299906_10000536_pt1 | contig 34769 bp, 28 predicted proteins | sample RVTome_14_FD_200259 | JGI IMG/M metagenome (GOLD analysis project Ga0299906, IMG submission 200259) | Soil microbial communities from uranium-contaminated site in the Upper Colorado River Basin, Wyoming, United States - RVT145D125 (version 2) ... | reverse complement strand
AGAAGCAGCAGAACGGGGACGTGGAGGCGCTGCACGCTTCTCTGAAGCGGCGCCTCGAGCAGCACCTGCTGCTGCGTGGCAGCCGCGACTTCGAGAGCCGAGGGGCGATTATAAGTGTCTGTGACGACTATCCCGGGCGACGACTCCCGGGCGTCCCTGGCCCGCATGAGCGCGTCCGCCTTCGTCGCCGCCCGGGTGGATTCTGACCCCGATACCCCCCAATCCCGCCCTGGACACTCCTTCGACGAGCCGCCGGACGAGAGCTCGCCGATCGGCGAGGTGCCGCGGCGAGCGTAAGTCGCTGAATCTGAAGAGATTATAAGTGTCTGTGACGACTATCCCGCCGGGAGAGGGGAGTAAGAGGCGTTCAGGGCTAAGTCGTTTGTTTTCAGGCAGGCCGAGGAGAGTGCTCGAGATATGAGATGAGGTCATCTCAAATCGACCGCGTGTGGGCAAGTCCCCTGTTCTCAACACTTGGCGGCCAAAGTGCCAAGACGTCGGAGTCGGTTGCCCCCTCCCGAGTATTTCGCTTGACCGGCTCTCGGTCTGTTCCGGTTAGACGGAGTTTTCCGAACAGCGCCGCAGACCCGGAAAAGCTCTTCCTTCCTCAGCAGAGTGGCGCTGCAAGGGTCGCAGTCGTGTTCCTGGAATTACCGGAGGTACGCAACAAGGCCTGCAATGCTATTTTCTCAATTGGCAAAGTGGCGCAGCAAGCCCTGCACCAGTACTTGGGAATTCACGCTTGACCGGCTCAGCGCCTGAGCCGGTTAGATTCTCGCTCCCGGAAGACGTTGCAGAGCCTGCAATCGCCGTCAACCCGGCAGCGACGCGGGATCCGCGCTGAGCACCAGCACCGCCCCGAGCACCCCTTGCCGGCCGCGGATCGGCGACGCGCGGCCGGTCACCGACCTGGTCCGGCCTTCGCGGTCGACCACCCGCAGGTCCCGGCGCAACGTCAACTGGCGTCCCTCGGCGAGACAGGGAGCGAGGTCGAGGGCGACCCGCTGGCCGTGGGAGACCAGCCGCAGCACGTTTCCGAGCCCGCGCCCGCGCGCCTCGGCGGCGCTCCAGCCGGTGAGCTTCTCGGCGGCCGGGTTGAGGCGGGTCAGGGCGCCCGACGCGTCGGTCAGGAACACCGCTTCGGCCATCTCGGCGAGCAGGTGACGGACCAGCTCCTTCTCGGCCCGGAAGGCGTTGAGGCGTTCCTCGTAGGCGGCCAGCGTCTCGGTCAGGAGGTTGCGCAGGACGGCGCGCTCGATCGCGGCGTCCGTCTCGCGGGCGCTCATGACCGTTTCTCCGCCAGCAGGGCGAGCAGCGCGGTCTGGTTCTGGAGCGCCAGGCCGCCCGCGGCGTCCGGAGCGATCTCGCCGAAGGTGAACAGGCCGGCCAGCGGCACCTCGCCGAGCGCCCGGTGGAGCTCGGCGAGCTCGGCTTCGGCGTCTTCGCCGAGCAGGGTCTGGCGGCCGGCGAAGGCGGCGAGGAAGGCCGCGTCCCCCCGCCGCGCCCGCGCCATGCGGGCGCCCGTCGCCACCAGTTCCGGCTCGCCGCCGAGGCCGAGGCGCACCTGATCGCCCTCGCGCACGTCGCCCCAACAGGTCACGGCGCCCGGCGGCTCGTCGAAGGCGCGCAGGGCCCGGCAGAGGTGACGGCGGCCGGGATCGGAGCCGTCGATCATCAGCGGAAACGAATGGGCGGTCCGCGGCATGGGGGCGAGCTGGCCGTCGACCAGGAAGAAGCGGCGGTACCAGTCCACGGCGCTCTCGCCGCCGATCTCCCAGACCGTCTGGCCGTCGGCCCGGGTCACCGTGTAGATCGGGCTGGCGGGCCGGAACTCGTGCACCAGCTCGACGTCCATGGTGAAGCCTTCGAAGCCGATGAAGACGCAGGCGGAAGGATGGACGGCGTCGTCGAGGAAGACCCGGGCGCCGTCGCCGGCAGCGTCGTAGGGCACGGGGAGCGAGGCCAGGGCGCCGGCGAGGATCGGCGGCAGGCCGGCGCGGTGACGCTGCAGCTCGGCGAGCAGCGCGGGCACCGGGAAGCGCACGCCGTCGGCGAGCAGCAGCGCGGCGTCGCAGGCCGCCAGGGCCGCGCAGGCGGACTCGATCTCGCTCGCCCCGGGCGGCTCGTCAAGCGAGCCCTGCACCACTTCGAAGCGGATCCGGTGGGCGGGATCGTCGAGCCAGAAGAACTGCAGGCAACCGGCGGACGCGATCTCGCCGCCGGCGAATTGGTAGGCCGCCTCGCAGCCGGCGCGGCGGCTGGTGGGCCACACCTCGGACATCGCCGACAGGGTCACGGCGGCGGTGCCGTCGGCGGGGAGGTAAGCGAGGATCAGGTCGGGCTCGCGCGGCGCCGCGAGCTCCCGGTCCGCGTCGATCAATCCCTGGAAGGTCGCGGGGCTGGCCCGGAGCTGAAGGACCCGGCTCTTCATGTCGGTTTACGGCACCCTGGCTTCCTCCTCCTCCTCGCCAGACGGTCGATGGACCCATCCTATCCTCTCGAAATCGCTGACGGGAAGGTCAGGGGTCGCGCTCAAGGTTCGCGCTCGAGGTCCGTCCGCGTCAGCCGGACGAAGGCGTCGCGGGTGCGGATGACGACGGTCCCGCCGGCCTCGTCGACGCTGACCTGGACCGAGTCGCGGCCCCGGACCTCGAGCGCGACGTCGCCCAGGGAGCCGGCGTAGCGCAGGTGGTGCACGTCCTCGTCCGCCCGCGGCGTCGGGGCGAGCACGGCGCGCGGCCGCTCTTCGCCGCGCACCGCCGCCTCGCCGGCGACGCCGTCGCGCTCGTAGGTCAGGGTGACGGCCGTTCCGGGCTCGACCGCGAAGAAGCGGCCGGCGCCCTCGGCGCTGGTGATGGGGCGGCCGTCGACGCGGGTCAGCAGGTCGCCGCGCCGCAGGCCGGCGCGGGCTGCCGGGCTGCCGGGATCGACCGAGAAGACGCTCGGCGGCGCGGTGAAGAAGTAGCTGCGGACGCCGGCCTCCTCGCGCCAGCCGCAGCCCCGGCACTCGAAGCCGATGCCGAACCAGGCCGCGGCCGACGGCGGTGCCGGGGGCTCGGGCGGCTCGGGAGCCAGCGCCGGCGCCGGCGGCTCGGGAGCCCGCGGCGGCCGCGGCACTGCCGGCGTCCGCGGCGGCTCGAGCAGCCCCGGCGGCGCCGGCGCCGCCCTCGGCGGGCGCGGCGCGGCGGGCGCCAAGACCGGCGTCGGCGGTTCGGGCGGCCCCGGCGGCAGGAAGGCGTCCTCGGGGCAGACCGCCCACGGCGTCACCTCGACCTGCTCCTCGCGTCCGCCGCGGCGCACGGTCAGGGTCACCGCCCGTCCCGGCTCAGGGCGCGCCAGCAGCGAACCGCCGGCGCGGGTGGTGATCAGGCTGCCGTCGACGGCGGCGATCACGTCGCCGGGCCGCAGGCGTCCGCGGGCCGGGCCGTCGACCGCCAGGACCTCCGGCTCCTGGCCGAACCAGACCGTGAGGTCGTCGGGCGAGTCGCCCTGCCGGATCGAAAGCTGGCGGGCCTGGATGCCGGCGACGCCGAGCCATCCGACCCTGGCGGCGCCGCCGGCGCAGATGTCGTCCGGCGCCGGAACGTCCGCCGCCGCGGTCCCCGTGAGCGTCAAGACAGCCATCGCGACGATGGCGGAAACCCTCTTGCGTGTCTTCATGACGTCGACTCCTCGTTGCGGTGAGTTGAAAAGGCTAGAACCACACGACCTGGCGCCGCGCTTCGGCGGCGTCCGCGGTCTCCCCGGGGGTGCCGGCGCGGTCGAGGCTCTGGAGGAGCCGGGTCGCCACCGGGTCGTCGGGATCGAGGCGCACGAGCTGCGCGGCGGCGGCGTAGAGGGCCGCGAGCGCCACCTCGCGGCCCTCGGCCACCTCCTGCCCGGGCTCGCTGGCGGCGAGCCGGCCGAGGGCGGCCAGCGCCGCCACGTAGGCCGAGCCGGTCTGCTGCACGCGGGCCGAGGCGGCGCTCACGGCGTCGTCCTGGAAAGCGGCCAGGGCGCCGGCGGTCGAGCGCAGGGCCCATTGCTGGCCCACCGTCACGCCGGCGAGGAAGGCGGCCGCCAGGCACGCGGCGGCGGCGCTCGCCCAGCCGAGGTGGACGGCCCTGAGATTCCGCGCCGGCCGGCGCCGAGCCGCGCGGCGCGACACTGGCAGGCGCGACCACCAGGAGGCCCGCGGCCCCCCGATCAGGCCCTCGCGCCGCAGGCGGGCCACGGTCCGTTCCTCGAGGCCGGCGTCGGGCTGGGCCTCGCGGCCGAGGGCGGCCAACGCCTGGCGTTCTTCTTCAGTCCACTGTTCTTGCGGTCTCATGGCGTGCTCCTTCGAGCCGTTCGCGCAGGCGCCGGCGCGCCTCGGAGAGCTGGCTCTTCGAGGTGCCGGCGGCGATGCCCAGGTCGCGGGCGATCTCCTCGTGGGTCCAGCCTTCGACGTCGTGCAGCAGCAGGATCGTGCGGCAGCCGGCCGGCAGCAGGGCGACGGCCCTTTCCAGGTCGATCCGCAGGCCGCCCGGCGCCGGTGCCTGGCGCGGCCGCGGCAGGGCCGCCTCCTTCTCCTCGCGCCGCCCCGTGCGGCGAAGCTGGTTGCGGCCGAGGTTCAGGGCGATGCCGCAGAGCCAGGTGGCGAGCGAGGACTGCCAGCGGAAGCGGTCGAGCTGGCGCACCGCCCTCACCCAGGTCTCCTGCACCACGTCCTCGGCGTCGGCCCGCGAGCCGCCGAGCAGGCGCAGCGTGAAGCCGTAGAGCCGCGGCGTGTGGCGGCGGTAGAGCCGGCGGAAGGCCTGCTCGTCGCCGTGACGGATCAAGGCCTCGGCCCATTGGCGATCATCGCCTGTCGGTTCGGGGTCTGGCGCCATCGCGGTCGTCTCGAGCCTCCGTCCCTGAGTGGCGCGTCGAGGCCGAAGGGTTGGGATGGGCGCCTGGCCGGCCTGGCTAGCTGGCCGCATCCGCGAATGACCCCCGCACCGTGCCGCCGCTCTCGCGCACGGCCGGCGGCAGCGCGCGGCGGATCTTCTCGAGCCGCTCGGAGAACTCGCTGCCGGACTGCGAGCGCCGGGCGCGGTCCGGGTTGAGCTCGAGGGCGAAGAACTCCGCCAGCTCCGGCGGGCAGCCGGGCACCAGGGCGCAGGGATCGGGCACCTCGGCCCGGCGGATCGCCTCCAGCATTTCCTTGAGGCGCGGCCGGTAGAAGAGGTTGCGGGCGGTCAGCGCCTCGTAGAGCACCACCGTGAGGCTCCACAGGTCGAAGGTCGGATCGGGCGACTCCTCGTCGAGGGCCTCGGGCGAGAAATAACACAGGGTGCCGGAGACGTTGTCGGGCTGCCCCGTCAGGCGGCCGTCGATCGTCAGCACCTCGGAGGGATCCTCGTCGTCGCGGCGCAGGTCCTGGTAGATGCGGGCGATGCCGAAGTCGAGCAGCTTGGCGGTGCCGTGGCGGGTGTAGCCCACGTTCGACGGCTTGACGTCGCGGTGGAGGATGCCGAAGGTGTGGAGCACTTCGAGCGCCTCGGCCACCAGTTGGCCGGTCTCGATCATCTCGGCGACCGAGACCGGGCGGCCCGCGGTGAGACGCCCGGAGAGGGTGCCGCCTTCGAGGTACTCGAGGATGAGCATCGGGATGCCCTCCCAGGTCTCGATGCCGTAGATCGCGGCGAGGCCCGGGTGCGACACCGTGGCCGCGGTCCGCGCCTCCTGCTGCAGGCGCGCGGCCGCCTCGGGAGAGACCCGCGGCAGGGTCTTGATGGCTACCGGGCGGCCCAGCTTGAGGTCGGTGGCGCGGTAGACCACCGCCATGCCGCCCGTGCCGATGCGCTCCTCGAAGCGGAACATGCGCCGCAGGGCGTAGGGCACGCTGGCTTCGGCGAGCTCGAGGTCGCACTTGCCGCACCGCGGCGTGCCCGCCGGATAGACGCGCCCGCAGCTCAGGCATTCCGCCGCCTTGCGGCTGCTCGACAGGATCTCGTCGCTGGCCATGCTCGGCGCGCCGCCCGCCTCGCGGCGGCGCAGCTCGAGGATCTCGATGATCAGGCCGGCCGACGAGGCCACGTCGCCGACCAGCTCGAGGTCCTCGCCTTGGTACGGCAGATCGCTCTGCTTGGCTCCCAGCACCAGGAGGCCGTTCAGGGTCTTGTCGGTGTCGAGGGTAGGGGCGAGCAGCCGGCCGCGGCCGTCGACGAGCCAGTGCCGCTCGCCCTCCGGCAGCTCGCGCCACGGGGAGCTCTCCGAAGCCAGGTCGACCTCGACCGGCCGGCGCCGCGCCGCGAGCTCGCCGGCGAGCTGCGTATCGAGCTCGAGGGGCGGCAGCTCCTGCCGCGGGTCGACCAGCATCCGCAGCTCCGGATCGCGGACCAGGACGCCCGCCTGCTCGAGCCGCCAGGCCAGGCCGACGCCGCTCACCAGCAGGGCCGCGAGCTGGTCCAGGTCGCGCGCGCCGCGGATCTGGCCGGGGAGCTGGTCGAGCACCCGGCGGGCGTTGAATTGCTCGGGAAAGAAGTGGCGGTCGATCGCCTCGAGCATGGGCCGGCGGTAGCGCAGGCCGGCGACGCCGACGGCGGCGAGCGCCGCCAGCAGCAGGTGCCGGGCCGAGAACAGCTCGACCAGCGACAGGTGCCGGTACTTGAAGAGGTAGAGCGCCAGCACCGCGAACGGCGCCGCCACCACCAGCCGCGCCGTGGTCCGCGTCAACGTGTGCTGGACGGCATTGCGGGCGAGGCCGCGGACGTCGAGCACGTGCTCCACCAGCACGCTGTAGGCGATGGTGAAGGGGATCGCCAGCAGCACCGCGTGCACCGCCAGTTGCGCCGGCCAGCGGACCTCGGCGGGGACCTCGAAGCCTTCCCGCCCGGCGAGCAGGCTCACCAGGGCGGCGGCCGCGAGCACCGCGCCGCCGGCCACCACCGCCAGCATGAAGAGGCGTCCGCGGCGTTTCTCCTCGCCCACCGAGCGGTGGGCCTTCCATCCGGAGAGCACGAGCGCCGCCAGCGCCAGCGCCAGGACCGCCAGCGCCGAAGGCAGGTAGGTCGGGTCGTCCTGGCGCCCGTCGGTGATCGCCGCCGCCGAGCCGGCGGCCGGCGCCAGCCACGCCAGGTGCAGCGCCAGGAGCGCCGCGGCCAGGTACCAGCTCCAGCGGATGAGCCGGTCGACGCGGCTCTGCCAGCGCAGCGACAGCGGCGTCGACGGGAAATCGCGCGCGAAGAGGGCGAGCAGCGGTGCCAGGAAAACTTCGATGCGCAGGTTGGCGGCGGCGAAGAGCAGCGAAGACCAGGGCCAGGCCAGCCGCTGGTGCAGCCCGCGGGTGTCGCCCGGGGCGAGCGCGGCGGCCAGCAGCAGGCAGGCGTAGCCGAGATAGACGGCGCGCCGGTCGTGCCGCCCGCCCACCAGGAGCAGCGTGCCGGCGGCGGCGAGGGCCGCGATCTGCGCCAGCCAGACCAGGGGCGCGAAGACGCCGCCGGCCGGGCTCGTGAGCGACGCGGCCAGCGCCACGACGGCGACGCCGATCTTGAGCCCCGCAAAAGGGAGCAGCGGTTGCAGACGGTCGATCTCTCGCACGGCACGGCCCGGAAGCGCCACGGCATCGAAAGGGATTCCTCCCGGAATCACTCTACTGAACCGGCGGCAAGCGCCGATAGTCGTAGGGTCCCTTACAGACGGCCTTTCCGCGAGCCTGCCACGTAGGTAAGATACTCCCCATGATCCACATCGACGCGTCCGGAAAACGCGCCCTGGTGATGGGCGTGACCAATGCCCGCAGCCTCGGCTGGGCGATCGCCAGCAAGCTCTCCGAGGCCGGGGCCGAGCTCGCCTTCAGCTACCAGGGCGAGCGCCTCGAGGCCGAGCTCGCCAAGCTCACCCGTGACCGCCCGGCAACGCCCCTCTACCAGGTCGACGTGACCCGCGAGGACGAGCTCGACGCTCTCTTCGCCGCCCTCCGCGAGACCTGGGGCACGTTCGACTACCTCGTACACGCGATCGCCTTCGCGCCCCGCGAGGCCATGGAGGGGCGCTACGTCGACACCCGCCGCGGCGACTGGCTGACGGCGCTCGAGGTGTCGGCCTATTCGCTGGTGGCGGCGGCGCAGCGCGCCGAGCCGCTGATGGGCGCGGGCGGCGCCATGGTGACCCTGACCTACTACGCCGCCGAGAAGGTGGTGCCGAAGTACAACGTGATGGGGGTGGCCAAGAGCGCCCTCGAGGCCAGCGTGCGTTACCTCGCCTACGACCTGGGCAAGAAGGGCGTGCGGGTCAACGCGGTCTCCGCCGGCCCGGTCAAGACGGTGGCGGCGCGCTCCATTCCGGGCTTCATGAAGATGTACAAGCGCTTCGCCGCCGTCGCCCCGCTCGGCACTGCCATCACCCAGGAGGAGGTGGGCAACCTGGGCCTCTTCCTGCTCTCGCCGCTCGCCGCGGGCATCACCGGCGAGACCGTCTACGTCGACGCCGGCTTCCACGTCATGGGCATGGACCTCGAAGAGTGAAGGGCTGGAGGATCGTCGTTCTCGCTCTCTTCGCCGTGGGGCTATCCCTGGCCGCCGCCTTCGCGCGCCTGGGCTGGGGCGAGGAGGGGCTCCGGGCCGCCATCCGCATCACCGCGGCGACCTCGCTGGTGCTTTTCGCCGCCGCCTTCTCGGCGTCGGCGCTGGCGGCCCTGGCGCCGTCGCGGCCGACGCGGTGGCAGCGGGCCAACCGGCGCCATCTCGGGATCGCCTTCGGTCTCTCCCACGTGGTCCACGGCGTGGCCATCGTCACCCTCGCGGCCACCGGCGCCGGCGACGTGCTGCCCTCGACCGCCGTCGAGGTCGCCGGCGGCACGGCGGCCTACGTCTTCATCGTCTTCATGCTCGCGACGTCGTTCGACCGCACCGCCGCCTGGGTGGGCCGGCGCGCCTGGACCGTGGCGCACACCACCGGCGGCTACCTGATCCTGGCGGTCTTCCTGGTGAGCTACGGCGGCCGGGCCTTGGAATCGCCCGCGTACCTGCCACCCGTCCTCGTCCTGCTGACGGTCCTGGCTCTGAGGGTGGCGCGGGCCGTCGTCCTTTGGGGGCGGCAACCCGGCGCGACCGTGGGCTAGACTCCCGCGCATGTTGCGTCCTGACGAATCCCTCGAGGCGACGCTCCTCGCCGACCTCTCGGTGGAACGCGGGTGGCGGCTCGTCGAGCGCTTCGCCGCTCTGGTCCGCGAGTCGGGCATGCCCGACGAGCACGCCGCCGCCGACTACGTCGCCGCCGAGCTCGACGAGCTGGGCATCCCCTACGAGGTCTTCGAGCCCGAGCTTTACCTGTCGCTGCCGCGCGGCGCCACCGTGGCCTGGGACGGCCGCGAGGCGCGCGGCAAGCCGCCGTCGTTCGCCGCCCCGACGCCGGCCGCGGGCCTGACCGCCGGCGCCGTCCACGTGCCGGCGCCGCCGGTGGGCTCGCTCCTCGCCCTCTTCGACGACCTCGCCGAGCGCGGCGCCGAGGTGGCCGGCAAGATCGTCGTCACCGACGGCTATCCCATGCCCGCCGCCGTCCGCCGCTTCGAAGGCGCCGGCGCCGTGGGCCAGGTCTACGTCAACCCCGGCGAGAACGTCCACTGGGGCATCTGCACTCCGATCTGGGGCACCCCGTCCGACGACGACCTCGACTCCCGGCCGCGCACCCCCGTGGTCGCCGTCAGCCGCCCCGACGGCGAGGCCCTGGTGCGCCGCCTGCAAGCGGCGCCGGCGACCCCGGTCACCCTCCACGCCGCGCTCGAGGAGGGCTGGTACCGCTGCAAGCTGCCGGTGGCCACGATCCGCGGCGGCTCGGACGACTTCCTGCTCGTCCACGGCCACTACGACAGTTGGGACGTGGGCGTGGGCGACAACGCCGTGGGCGACGCGACGCTGCTCGAGCTGGCGCGGCTCTTCCACGGCGCCCGTCGACGGCTGCGGCGCTCGCTCAAGGTGGCCTGGTGGCCGGGCCACTCGACCGGCCGCTACGCGGGCTCCACCTGGTTCGCCGACGAATTCGCCCTCGAGCTCGACCGGCGCTGCGTCGCCGCGGTCAACGTCGACTCGCCGGGCTGCGCCGGGGCCACCGCCTTCGAGGACGTGATGTGGATGGCCGAGGCCGACGCTCTCTGCCGCGGCGCCATCGCCGACCGCACCGGCAAGCAGGCCGTGCACCGCCGCCCGATCCGCGCCGGCGACTACTCGTTCAACCAGATCGGCCTCACCTCGTTCTTCATGCTGCTCTCGAACATCCCCAGGGCGCGGCGCGACGAGCTCGGCTACTACCCGGTGGGCGGCTGCGGCGGCAACGTGGCCTGGCACACCGAGGACGACCGGCTGCCGATCGCCGACCGCGACGTCCTGCGCCAGGACCTCGCCGTCTACGCCACCGCCATCGCCCGCGTGCTTGACGCCGACGTGCTGCCCTTCGACCACCGCGCCGCGGTGGCCGAGATGGCCGCCGCCGTCGACGGCTACGAGCAGGCTGCGGCGGGCCTGGTGGACTTCGGCGTCCTGCGCGCCGAGCTCGACGGCCTCTCCGCCGCCCTCGACGACTTCTATGCCCGGCTCGCGGTGCGCCGGCCCGGGGAGTCCGCGGCCTTCGACGAGGCCTTGAAGGACTTGGCGCGCGTCCTGGTGCCGATCAACTACGCCCGCGGCGGCCGCTTCACCCACGATCCGGCGCTCGCCCTCGGCGTGCTCCCGGCCCTCGCCGACGCCGGCAAGGTGGCGCTCTACCGGGACCAGAGCCCCGAGCGCCTGCCCTTCCTGCTCGCCGGCCTGCGGCGCGAGGTCAACCGGGTGGCCCACGCCTTCCGCGAGGCGGTACGGGTGGCCTGCCGCTGCCCTTGAAGGTCCGCCGGGGTCTGACAGGTCGGACCCGTCGGACTTGTCCGACTTTCTCTGACCTGCCGTGGTAGGATCGCCGCGGTTTTCCCCGACAACCGGCAGAGGAGCAGGCGATGGACTACGTGAATCTGGGCCGCAGCGGCCTCAAGGTCTCCCGGATCTGCCTCGGCTGCATGACCTACGGCACGCCGGACTGGCGGCCCTGGGTACTCTCGGAAGCCGAGAGCCGGCCTTTCATCCGCCGCGCGCTCGAGCACGGCATCAACTTCTTCGACACCGCCGACATGTACTCCCTCGGGGTGAGCGAGGAGGTGGTGGGCCGGACCCTGTGGAAGCTCACCGCGCGCCACCAGGTGGTGCTCGCCACCAAGGTCTTCTTCCCGATGGGCGACGGGCCCAACGAGCGCGGCCTGTCGCGCAAGCACGTGCTGGAGGCCATCGACGCCTCGCTCCGGCGCCTGGGCACCGACTACGTCGACCTCTACCAGATCCACCGCTTCGACACGGAGACGCCCATCGAGGAGACCCTGGAGGCGCTCGCCGACGTCGTGCGCGCCGGCAAGGCGCGCTACGTGGGCGCCTCGAGCATGTACGCCTGGCAGCTCGCCAAGATGCTCTTCAAGGCCAGCATCCGCGGCTGGCCGCGCTTCGTCTCGATGCAGAACCACTACAACCTGATCTACCGCGAGGAGGAGCGCGAGATGCTGGCGCTGTGCCGCGACGAGGGCCTCGGCGTGATCCCCTGGAGCCCGCTGGCGCGGGGATTCCTGGCCGGCAACCGCGCCCGCGGCGGCGACGGCCGGAAGGGCGGCGACACGCTGCGCGCCCGCACTGATGAGTACGCCCACAACCTCTACTACGAGGCGTCGGACTTCAAGATCGTCGAGCGGGTGGTCGAGCTCGCCGGCCGCCGCGGCGTCAAGCCGGCGCAGGTCGCGCTCGCCTGGCTGCTGCGCCAGAGCGCCGTCACCGCGCCGATCATCGGCGCCAGCCGGATGGAGCACCTGGACGACGCGGTCGGCGCCCTCGCCGTCAAGCTCGACGACGAGGAGTGCGTCTACCTCGAAGAGCTCTATCAGCCCCACCCGGTGCTGGGGCACGATCAGGATCGGGCTGTAAGCCCCGCCGCACGCTTGAGCTCGGCGAGCTGACGCGCCACCTCGGCCGGCGCCGTGCCGCCCCAGGACGTGCGACGCTCGGCCGCGGCGCGTGGGTCGAGCCAGGGCGAAAGGTCTTCGGGCAGCCGCTCGTGGAAGCGCCGGGCAACCTCCGGGGTGACGGCGGTCAGGCCGGCGCCCTGCTCCTCGCACCAGCGCACGAGGCGTCCGATGGCCTCGTGGGCCTCGCGGAACGGCACGCCGCGCTCGACGAGCAGGTCGGCGAGCTCGGTGGCGAGGCTGAAGTCGCCCACGAGCTCGCGCTCGAAGCGGTCGCGGCGCACCTCCAGGGACCGCCACGAGCCCGCCATGACGGCGACCGCGTCGAGCGTGGTCTCCACGGCGCTGAAAAGGGGCTCGCGGTCTTCCTGGAGGTCGCGGTTGTAGGCCATGGGCTGGGCCTTGACGAGGACGAGGAGCGTCACCAGGTCGCCGATGACGCGCGAGGCCTTGCCGCGCACCAGCTCGGCGGCGTCGGGGTTGCGCTTCTGGGGCATGATGCTGGATCCGGTGGCGTAGCCCTCGCCCAGGCGCACCAGGGCGAACTCGCTCGACGACCAGATGACCAGCTCCTCGGCCATGCGCGAGAGGTGCGTCATGGCGATGGCGCAGGCGGCGGCCACCTCCTGCTCGTGGTCGCGGGCCGCCACCGCGTCCATGGCGTTGTCGAGCACGCCGGCGAAGCCGAGGAGCTCGGCGGTGCGCCGGCGGTCGATGGGGTGCGGCGTGCCGGCCATGGCGCCGGCGCCGAGCGGGCAGAGGTCGACACGGCGCAAGGCGTCGCGGAAGCGGTCGCGGTCGCGCTTCACGGCCCAGGCGTGGGCGAGCAAGTGGTGCCCGAGGAGGATGGGCTGGCCGCGCTGGAGGTGGGTGTAGCCCGGGATGAGCACGTCGCCGTCGATCTCGATGCGTTCGGCGAGCGCCGCGACGAGGTCTTGCAGGGCGGCGTCGACGGCGGCGAGCCGGCGCTTGAGCCACAGGCGCACGTCGGTGGCCACCTGGTCGTTGCGCGAGCGGGCGGTGTGGAGCTTCTTGCCGGCGTCGCCCACGAGCTCGGTCAGCCGCGCCTCGACCGCCATGTGGAAGTCCTCGTGGGCGTCGTCGGGGGTCCAGGCGCCGGAGCGGATCTCCTCGCGCACCCGCTCGAGGCCGGCGGTCAGCGTCGCCGCTTCCTGCGGCGTCAGGACGCCGACCTCGCCGAGCATGGTGGCGTGGGCGATGGAGCCGTCGATGTCCTCGTCGAGCATCCGGAGGTCGACGGCGAGCGAAGACGAGAAGCGCTCCATGTCGGCGCTCGTGGCGCCGCTGAAGCGTCCGCGCAGAAGGCTCACTCACCCTCCGAGATCCGCTTCGACGCCAGGGTCCGCAGGCGCAGCGCCCGCAGGCGGATGAAGCCGGTGGCGTCGGACTGCTTGTAGACGTCGTCGGCCTCGAAGGTGGCGACTTTCTCGTCGTAGAGAGTGTGGGTCAGCGAGCGCCGGCCGTCGATCGAGCAGCCGCCCTTGTAGAGCTTGAGCCGCGCCTCGCCGTGGACGCGCCGCTGCACCGAGTCCATGAACGACTGCAGGGCCTCGCGCTCGGGGCTGAGCCACAGGCCGTTGTAGATCATCTCGGCGTAGCGCGGCACCAGCTCGTCGCGCAGGTGCTGCACCTCGCGGTCGAGGGTGATCGACTCCACCGCGCGGTGGGCGTGGAGCAGCAGCGTGACCCCCGGCGTCTCGTAGACGCCGCGGCTCTTCATGCCCAGGAAGCGGTTCTCCACGATGTCCACCCGGCCCACACCGTGACGGCCGCCGAGGGCGTTCAAGCGCTCGAGCAGCGGCACCGGGGCCAGCTCCTCGCCGTCGACCGCCATCGGCGTGCCGCGGGCGAAGCGGATCGTCACGTGCTCGGGCGCGTCCGGCGCCTTCTCGGGGTCGGTGGTCATGCGGAACATGTCGGGGGGCGGCGAGGCCCACGGATCCTCCAGGATGCCGCCTTCGTAGGAGACGTGCATGAGGTTGGCGTCCATCGAGTACTCGGGCTTGGGCGCCGAAGCGATGCGGATGCCGTGCTCCCTGGCGTAGGCCACGAGGTCCGAGCGGCCCTTCATGTCCCACTCGCGCCACGGGGCGATGACGCGCACGTCGGGGCGGATGGCGTAGGCGGCGAGCTCGAAACGGATCTGGTCGTTGCCCTTGCCGGTGGCGCCGTGGGCGATGGCCTCGGCGCCGCGGGCCTTGGCCACGCCCATCAGCCCGCGCGCGATCACCGGACGCGCCAGGGCGGTGCCGAGGAGGTAGTACCACTCGTAGACGGCGTTGGCGCGCAGCGCCGGGTAGATCGTGTCGCGCACGAACTCCTCGCGCAGGTCCTCGGCCACGAAGTCGTCGGCGCCGGTCAGGGCGGCGGCCTCGCGGGCGGCGTCGATCTCCTCGTCGCCCTGGCCCACGTTGCAGGTGTAGGCGATCACCTCGGCGTCGTACTTCTGCTTGATCCAGTGCAGGATGATGGACGTGTCGAGTCCACCGGAATAGGCGAGGACGACTTTCATCGCGATATCTCCAATTGGGGTGTGAGCTAGAAGGTGAGGAAAGTCTCGTCGGTCAGCTCGATGAACCAGATCACGCGTCCCTCGGCGTCGAGCGCCACCACGCCGTCGCCGTAGCGGGGCTCGCAGGCGTCGTGATCGGCCGAGTCCTGGTCGGTTGCGGCGCCGGGCAGGAAGTAGATCCAACGCTCGGCGGTGGCGGCGAGGAGGCGCGCCAGGAGCTCGGGCGTGCCCCTCACGCGGTGGGAGTGGGCGCCGTGGCCGGGGCAGCGCAGATCGGGCGCGCCAAGGACGGCTTCGACCTCGGCGGCCGTCCGGCCCACCGCCAGCGGCGCGAAGCGGGCGAGCTGACGCTCGCGGACGTCGTCGAAGGGGGCGCTCAGCCGCCGCCCGGCCACCAGCATCCCCACCAGGACGACGACGGCCAGCCCCATCAGGGCCCGCGCCGGCCGCCGGTGCCGCCGCGCCAGGATCGCCGCCACGATGGCGACGAGAGCCGCCGCGGGCACGGCGCCGACCACCAAGAGCTCACCGAGCGCGGCTGCGGGGAACATTGCGGGATCGTAGCACCACCGGTGTGCCCGCGCGGTAAGATGCCCGCTCGCCCAAGCCCTTCACGCGAGCGATCATGACGACCCCGGAAGCGCCCGAGATCTCCCTCGTCATCCCGGTCTACGACGAGGCGGAGAGTCTGCCGATCCTGGCGGCGGAGATCGCCGAGGCCCTCGCCGGGCGCGACCACGAGGTGATCTTCGTGGACGACGGCAGCCGCGACGGCAGCCTCGAGGTGCTGCGCCGTCTCCGGCGCGAGGACCGGCGGCGCCGGGTGCTCCACCTGGAGCGCAACAGCGGCCAGTCGGCCGCCTTCGACGCCGGCTTCCGGGCGGCGCGGGCGCCGATCGTGGTCACCCTCGACGCCGACCTGCAGAACGACCCCGCCGACATCCCGCGGCTGGTGGCGGCGCTCGCCGGCTGCGACATGGTCTCGGGCGTGCGCGTCGAGCGCCGCGACCGTTGGTCGCGGCGGGTGGCCTCGCGCATCGCCAACCGGGTGCGCAACGCCGTGGTCCACGACTCGGTCACCGACGTCGGCTGCTCGCTCAAGGCCTACCGCGCCGCGGTGGTGCGGCGGCTCAAGATGTTCGACGGCCTGCACCGTTTCCTGCCGGCACTGGTCGAGATGCAGGGGGGGCGCGTCGAAGAGATTCCCGTGCGCCACCGGCCGCGGCTCCACGGCGCCAGCAAGTACACCATCGGCCGTCGGCTGCGGCGCTCGCTGGTCGACATGGCCGCGGTGCGCTGGATGCAGAGCCGCTGGATCGACGAGGGCCGCGTCGAGGAGATCGACTGACCGCCTGTGCTACGCTTCGCCGGTCCAGGAGGATCCCTTGGCCAACGAATTCGACCTGATCGTGATCGGCAGCGGCCCCGGCGGTTACGTGGCCGCGATCCGTGCGGGCCAGCTCGGGCTGGCGACCGCGGTGGTCGAGAAGGACCCCTATTACGGCGGCACCTGCCTGCACCGCGGCTGCATCCCCACCAAGGCGCTGCTCCACACCGCCGCGATGCTCGACGAGATCCGCGGCTGCTCCAGGATCGGCCTCTCGGTGGCGCCGCCCGAGCTCGACCTCGCCAGGGCCCACGAGTACAAGGACGACGTGGTGGCGAAGAACGCCCAGGGCGTGGCGGCGCTGCTCAGGAAGAACGGCGTCACCGGCCTGCACGGCACCGGCCGCCTCACGGGACCCCACACCGTGGAGGTCGAGCGCGACGACGAGAGCGCCGCCTACGAGGCCAGGCACGTGCTGATCGCCACCGGCTCGGTGCCGCGCGAGCTGCCCTTCGCGGCGGCGGACGGCCGCCGCGTGATCAACTCCGACCACGCGCTCAAGCTCGCGAGCGTGCCGGCGTCGCTGACCGTCCTCGGGGCCGGGGCCGTGGGCTGCGAGTTCGCGTCGATCTACGCGTCGTTCGGCTCCCGCGTCACCCTCGTCGAGATGCTGCCGCGGCTGCTGCCGCTCGAGGACGAGGAGGTCTCGGCGGAGCTCGAGCGCTCCTTCCGCAAGCGCGGCATCCGCTGCCTGACCGCGACGCGGGTGACCGAGGTCGCCGCCGGCGAGACCGGCGTGCGGCTGGCGCTCGAGCGCGAGGGCGGCGAGCGCTCAGAGCACGAGTCCGAGGTCCTGCTGGTGGCGGTCGGCCGCGCGCCGTTCACCGCCGGCCTCGGGCTCGAGGAGCTCGGCGTCGGGCTCGACCGCGGCTACGTCGAGGTCGACCCCTTCATGCGCACGGCCCTTCCCCACGTCTACGCCATCGGCGACGTGGTGGCCACGCCGTGGCTGGCGCACGTGGCCTCGAGCGAGGGCATCCTGGCGGTCGAGCACCTGGCCGGCGAGGAGGTGCGGCCGATCAACTACGACCACGTGCCCTCGTGCACCTACTGCGTGCCCGAGGTGGCGAGCGTCGGCCTCACCGAGGCCCGCGCCCGCGAGCGCGGCTACGACGTGGCGACCGGCAAGTTCCCGTTCTCGGCCCTCGCCAAGGCGCGCATCCTCCGCCACCCCGAAGGCTTCGTGAAGGTCGTGCGCGAGGCGAAGTATGATGAGCTGCTCGGGGTCCACGTCGTCGGCCCGCACGCCACCGACCTCATCGCCGAAGCCTGCGTGGCGCTCCGCCTCGAGTCGACCACCGAGGAGCTGGTGCGCACCATGCACGCCCATCCGACGCTGTCGGAGGCGGTCATGGAGGCGGCCCACGCGGCGGTGGGCCACAGCATCCACGTCTGAGAGACGGCATTCCATCTGAGAGACACCGCCATGGCAACCGAAGTCCTGATGCCCCAGATGGGGGAATCGATCGCCGAGGCCACCATCACCCGCTGGCTGGTCAAGGTCGGCGAGAAGGTGGAGCGCGACCAGCCGCTGCTCGAGATCTCGACCGACAAGGTCGACTCGGAGATCCCGAGCCCGGCCACGGGCGTGCTGCTCGAGGTCCGCCACCAGGAGGACGAGACGGTGCCGGTCAACGAGATCGTGGGCCTGATCGGCGAGCCCGGCGAAGCGACGGCCGGCGAGCCGGCGCCGGCGCCGGCGGCGGCAGCCCCAGCGCCTGCGGCGGCGAAGGACGACGGCGGCGCCGAGAAGGCCGGAGGGGAGATGCCGCTCGAGGAGCGCCTGCGGCGCTTCTCCAGCCCGCTGGTGCGCAACATCGCCAAGAAGGAAGGCGTCGACCTCGGCGCGGTGGCGGGGACCGGCCTCCACGGCCGGGTGACCAAGAAGGACATCCTCGCCTACCTCGAGCAGCGCCGGGCCCCGGCGCCCGCTCCCGCCGCGCCGACGCCGGCCGCCCGGCCCGCCGGCGTCTTCTCGGTGCCCGCCTACCACGCGGGCGAGAACGTGGAGATCGTGCCGATGTCGCGGATCCGCCAGATCACGGCGGACCACATGATCTATTCCAAGGCCACGTCGGCGCACGTGACCACGGTCTTCCACGTCGACATGTCGCGGGTCGCCGCGGCGCGCCGGCGGACCCGGGCGAAGTTCGAGCAGGAGGTCGGCACCAAGCTGACCTTCATGCCGTTCATCTTCCGCGCCGTGGCCAAGGCGATCCGCGCCTGGCCGATCTTGAACGCCGCCGTCGACGGCGCCAACGTCGTCTACAAGAAGGACGTGAACCTCGGCATGGCGGTGGCCATGGGCCACGGGCTCATCGTGCCGGTGCTGCGCCGCGCCGACGAGCTGAGCCTGGTGGGGCTGGCGCGCGCGGCCAACGACCTCGCCGACCGCGCCCGCCAGAAGAAGCTCAAGCCCGAGGAGACCCAGGGCGGCACCTTCACGATCACCAACCCGGGCGTCTTCGGCAGCCTCTTCGGCACCCCGGTGATCAACCAGCCGCAGGTGGCGATCCTCGGCATCGGCACCATCGAGAAGCGTCCCGTGGTGCAGACCGACGAGGACGGCCACGACCGGCTCGCCATCCGCACCATGTCGTACTTCGCCCTCACCTTCGACCACCGGCTGATCGACGGCGCCGACGCCGACCACTTCATGAACGCGGTCAAGGCGACGCTCGAGGACGACGCGTGGGACGAGCTCGACCCCTACCTTCCGTAGGGCGGACATGAGCTGGTGGCAGGCGTTGCTGCTCGGCGTCGTCGAGGGCGTGACCGAGTACCTGCCGATCAGCTCGACCGGGCACCTGATCCTCACCGCCTGGCTGCTCGGCCTCGCCGACGACCCCGAGCGGTGGGCCGCCGCCTTCGCCTTCAATATCGTCATCCAGGCGGGGGCGATCGCGGCCGTCGCCCTCCTCTACCACCGGCGGTTGCGGCGGATGGCCGCCGGTCTCCTGGGCCGCGACGACGAAGGCCGGCGGCTCGCCGTCCTCCTCGGGATCGCCTTCCTGCCGGCCGCCGTCCTCGGTCCGCTGCTCGACGAGACGATCGAGACTCGCCTCAACGGGCCGTGGCCGGTGGCATTCGCGCTCTTCGCCGGCGCCGTTCTGATGCTCGCCGTCGCCTGGAAGCGTCCGGGCGCCGGAGGGCGTGGCCTCGAGGCGGTCGACTGGCGGCTGGCGCTGGCGGTCGGCGCCGGCCAGTGCCTCGCCATGTGGCCCGGCACCAGCCGCTCGATGATGACCATCGTGGTGGGGATGCTCGGCGGCCTCGCGCCGGCGGCCGCCGCCGAGCTCAGCTTCCTGCTCGGCCTGGTGACGCTGACGGCGGCCACCGGCTACAAGCTCGCGACCGGCGGCACCGCAGTAGTCGCGCACTTCGGCGTCGGCGCCCTGGCGATCGGCTTCGCCGCCGCGACGGTCTCGGCGGCGCTGGCGGTGCGGTGGTTCGTGGGCTTCCTCAACCGCCGGGGCCTGGCCCCGTTCGCCTGGTACCGGCTGGCCCTCGCCCTGCTGCTGGCGGCGGCGCTGCTAGGAGGCGCGCTCCGCGTCCCGGACGGCCGAGCCCTCGATGACCTCGCGCACGATCTCGACCAGCGCCGCGGGCTTGAACGGCTTGGGCAGGAAACCCGCCATGTCCCTGCCGGCGGCGAGGTCGGCCGTATCGCGCTCGTTGTGTCCGCTCAGGAGCACGACGGGGACCTCGGGATTCAGGCGCTGCAATTCGTGAAACGTCTCCGCGCCGTTCATCCCCGGCATCGACATGTCGAGGAGCACCGCCCGGATCTCGTCGCGGTGCTCGCGGAAGACCCGCAGGGCCTCGTGTCCGTCCCCGGCTTCGAGCACCATGAAGCCGCGGGCGCTGAGGACCGTGGTCATCACCAGGCGGACCATGGGCTCGTCGTCGACGACCAGCAGGACTCCGCTCGATCGCCAGTCGCGCGACGCATCTCGCCGGGCGTTGTCGTGCTGTTTGTTCGCGGCCAGGTTCTGCACTGCAATAGCGCCGACGTGACGGCGCGGGTCCGGCGCGCGTCGGGTCGACCTCCGAGGGTGCGGCTCAGCGAGGTTCTCGCCGGATCTTACTACACTTCCGCCGGCATTCGGCACTGCGCCGTCACGGCAAGGCAGGTGTAGAGTCGTCCGGTGCGCTACGGACCACGCTGCCGGCTTCTCGCGATCCTGGCTCTCCTCGTCCTTGCGGGGATCGACCTCCGGGCCGCCGCGGCGCCCCAGGAGGGCGCGGCAGGCCCGGAAGAGCCGGCCGTGCTGGGCGCGCCGACGGCTTTCGACTTGAGCGGCGAGCTGACCGACCAGGTCCGGGTGGCGGCCGGCGACCGCCTCCACGCCGCCCCCGCCGCGCGCGCTCCCGTGCTGGCGCGGTTCGCCGCGGCCGTCGACCTGCCGGTGCTCGAGCGCCGCGGCGCATGGGTCCAGGTGCGCTACGGCTCGTGGAGAGGCTGGGTGCGCGCCGGCCGTTCGGGAGACGAGGAGGGGCACGACGAGACCGAGGAGGCGGCCCCACCCACCACGCCGTGGACGGCGCCGGCAGGAGCGGATCCTGCCCAAGTCGAGCGCGCCCGGGCGCTTCTCAAGGCCGAGCGCCGATTGTCGTGGGGCCCCTACGACCTCTATACCGACGTCGCCCGCGAGGCGCTGCTCGCCGTGCTCGGCGCCGTCGCGGTCCGTCTTCCGGAGGCGTTCGCGCGGCGTTACGCTCTCGCGGCGACGGGCGTCGCCCGCGAGGCCGTCGTCCTCTATGCCCGCGACGCCGCCTACCGCGACTATGCCGCCGGCCACGAGGACCTCGCGGAGCTCGACAGCTCCGGACACGCGGTGGGCGGCCTGGCGGTCCTCGCCGTGGGCGAGCGCCATCGCGACGAGGTGCGCGGCCTGCTCGTCCACGAGCTGACCCACCTGCTGACCTACCGGATCCTCGGCCCGCGGCTGCCTCCCTGGCTCGCCGAAGGGCTCGCCGAGGACCTCGCCTACTGCCGGGTCGCGGCCTCGGGCGAGCTGGAGCTGGCGACGCTCGACGCCTGGCGGGCGATGCGCGCGCAGACGGTCGTCAGCGTGCGGGGCCGGCCGGAGTCGACGGTCGTCAGGTCGCGCGGCGGACCGGAGCTGGCGCTCGCGGAGCTGCGGGAACGCTGGCGCCAGCCGGACCGGCCGGCCCTCGAGCTTCTCCTCGGGCTGCCGCACCTCGACTTCATGGACCCCGACCGGCGTCCGATCCACTACCCGATGAGCGCCTTCCTGGTGCGCTACCTCCTGGCTTCCGAGGACCGCGCGGAACGCTTCCGCGCCTTCCTCGCCGCGGTGGCACGCGGCGAGGAAGGCGGCGGCGGCGAGCTGCTCGCCCACCTCGGGTCGAGCTGGGAGGAGCTCGAAGCCGGCCTCGGCGAGTGGCTCTTCAGCCGCGACGCCGCACGCCCTCCACCGGGGGCGGATTGAGCATGGACGGCGGGTCGACGGACGGCGGGCCGTTGAACCGCGGCAGACGAAGCGATTATGCTGGTGACCGTCTCATGAGCGCGCCCAGACAGCTTATCCAGGTCGGAGACCAGCAGATCGCCCTGCCGGAAGGCGTCACGGTCTCCGAATGGGGTCTCGAGAAGGTCACGGTCCAGAACCCCCGCATCCGGGCCTTCCTCGGTTGCACCAAGCTGCTCGGCAGCGTCCTCGAATCGAATTACGCCATCCTCCACTGCTCGCCCGAGCGCCTCGAAGAGATCTGGCGCAAGGTGCGCAAGGTGGCGGAGCTGATCCGCACCAGGATCGCCCCGCTGCTGCGGGTGTCCTCGCGCATCCCCGACCTCGAGGCGGCGCGCCAGCGCGCCCAGGACGCCTACACGTTCCTCGATCACGGCGTGCTGGTCCAGCTCTCGGACTTTCCCGAGAACGTGGCCCCCCACCGTCTGATGGACCTGCGCAAGCTCCTCTGCGTGTCCATCGGCCAGCTCCATTCCTTCCTGCAGGACACCTTCAGCGACCTGGCGGCGAGCGACCCGCGCAGCGGCCCGCACGACGCGGACTACTTCATCTCGCGGCGGTTTTCCGAGGACATCGACGAAGCCGAGTGGCTCTACGCCACCGTCAGCCGCCTGCTGCGGCACCTCGAGCGGATGATGCGGGTGCTGCCGGTCGACCTCGGCACGCTGGCCCAGCAGGTGCGGCGGGAGAAGACGATCCCCCACCACCACATGTGGGAGGGCGTCAAGAGCTTCCTCGACCTGCTGACCGGCTCCCTGGTGCCCAAGCTGCGGGAGGTGCTGGCGCTGCGGGGCATCCGCTTCTCGGAGATGGAGGTCGTCGACCGCTACGCCCACGACCTCCCGGTGCGCTGCCGGATGCTGGCGGAAGTCCACGACCTGGGAGGCGAGACGATCGAGGAGATCCAGGCCAACGTCGGCTCGAGCCACGTGGAGCTCGAGCAGTGCGGCCTCGACCTGAAGACGTGCCATGCCGTGGTCAGCCGCCGGATGGCCGATCACATGCGCGAGATCGACCGTATCCTCCGCGACCTCATCGCCTTCATCCCGCTGTGGCTCCAGGGCATCTCGAGGCGCCGGGCGCTGATGCTGCGGAAGATCGAGGACCTCGACGACGCGGAGCTCGCCCCCTCGCGGTCGCGGCCCGCCGAGGAGTGGCCGGCCGAGGCAGAGGCCGAGGCGGAGGGAGCCTGAGGCGAGGGGTCGCGGCTCGCGACCCCGCACGCCAGCCCGAGCACGACGGCGACCAGGAAGGCGTTGGCCGGCAGGGTGAGCCCGAAGTCGACCGACGCATGGGCCAGGACCCCCGCCAGCGCGCCCCAGGCGGCCAGCACCATGGCCCGGTCCTCGGAGCGCCGGCCGTAGCGCAGGAGGCGCCAGAGACGGCGCGCCAGGACCGTCCCCCCCCACAGCAACAGCGCGGCCCCGGCCAGGCCCGTGGTCACCAGCGCCTCCACCACGTCGCTGTGGGCGTGGAACCAGGTCAGCTCGAGCTCCGCCGGCTGCACCAGGGGAAAGGCCTGGCGAAACGTCCCGAGGCCGGTGCCGGTCCACGGGAACCGCCACCACAGATCGAGGCTCCCGGCGACGACCGTGCGGCGGACGTTCCCCGCCACGTCGTAGGCCGAGGTCTCGATCCAGCGGCCCATGCCCTGCTGCCAGCCGAAGTAGAGGAGGCTTGCGAGGCCCAGCGCCACGGCGCCCAGCCCCGGCAGCGCCGCGCGCCAGTTGCGCTCGCGCAGACCCAGCGCCAGGGCCTGGGCGAGGAGGGCGGTCAACCCTCCGAGGAACCCTCCCCGCGAGCCCGTGAAGGCGAGGCCCACGAACAGCATCACGAAGAAGAACCAGGGCAGCACCACCAGGAGCAGGCGCCGCTCGAGCGGGGCGCCGCCGTGCTGCGCGCGGCCGGCCGACCACCACGCCCAGGCGAAACAGGCGGCGAGCGCCACGGTGAGGAACATGGCGAAGTGGTCGGGATTGACGAAAGTGCCGCGCAGGCGCGCGCCGCCCCCGGGCAACTGCCGGCCCCAGATCTCCGAGCTGCGCTCGAACCAGCGCTCGGCGCCGTAGCTGATCTCGAAGATCGCCGTCGCCAGCAGCCCCGCCCCCAGGAGGCGCCGCAGGCGGCGCTCGCGCGCCAGGATGGCGGCGGCGGCCATCGCCGCGGCGGCCGCCAGCCAGAGCAGCGCCGTCGACCGCGAGACCGCGGGCGACACGGAAAGCGGCACCCATCCTCCGGGCTCGTCGAGCAGGGCCCGGGCGTCCCGCCACAGGGCGGCCCCGCTCGGCGCGGCCAGCTCGGCCAGCCACCCGGGCCAGGAGAGCGACTGCGCCAGGCCGAAGACCCCGACGCCGGCGACTGCGGCCGCCGGCGCTGCCGCGGCGCCCAGCGCGTCCGCATCGCGCCGCGCGACGAGCAGCAGGAGGAGGGCGAGGAAGCTGGCGGCTTCGAGGGCGGCGCGGTCTCGCGGCAGGACGCTGCCGAAAGGCAGGGGCGAGAGCGCGACCACGGCGAGGAGCAACACGGCTGCGGCGGCCGCCGGCAGGTCCGGAAGATGTCGTATCATCGCCGAGCGGCAGAAGGAGGAGATTCCAAGAGTGCGCTTCCGAACGCAGATCTTCGTGTGCGTTTCCCTGTGCGTCTGCGTGGGGACGCCGCTCATGCTAGCGCCGCTCGGCGCCCAGTACAACCCACCCGGAGACCTCCTCGCCGGCGACCTGCTCCAGGACGAGAAGGCGCTTCGCGCCAGCCTCGACGACGCCCGCTGGCGCTGGGGCGCCCTGCGCCTGGAGCCGTGGATCGGCCTCAGCGACGTGTCGTTCGTGACCGGGGCGCAGGGCACGGGCGAGACCGCCGACGACCTCACGGCGACGCTCGGAGCCGGCGTGCGGGGCTACCTGAAGACGGGCCCCAACGTGATCTGGGCGGCCCATGCCCTGCCCGAGTACGTCTGGTGGCAGGACGAGGACGACAAGGCCCGTCTCAACGGCCGCTACGGCGTCGGCCTGTTCGCCTTCACGAACCGTCTCGACCTGGAAGCCTCGGCGCGGCGCCACGAGCGCCAGGGCTACTTCAGCTCCGAGCTCCAGAGCCTGACCACCACCCGCAGCGACAGCGCGCGGCTGGCCCTCGAGCTGGCCCTCACGCGACGCCTCTACCTCGCCGCCAGCGGCGAGCGCGAGCAGGCGGAGAACCGGGAAGCGGGCGACGCGGTCTTTTCCCTGCTCGACCGGAAGACCGCGACGGCCAGGGCGCTCGTGGGCTACCGCTCGCCCCGCGGATGGTGGATCGGCGCCGGCTTGGAGGAGAGCACGGTCGATTTCGACGACGACGCCCGCGACCTCTCGAACGAAGGGCAGGCGGGCCTGCTCGACGCCGGCTACGAAGGGCCGCGCTTCACCCTCCGCCTCCGGCTCGAGCGGCGCTCCCTCGAGCCCAGCGGCGACTCGGACTTCGTCCCGGTCGACCTCTCCACCGGTCTCGTCGAGACCCAATGGGACCTCCACCGCAGCGTCCGGGGGTTCCTCTACGGCCGTCGACAGCTCGCCTACTCGATCCGCCCGGAGACCTCCAACTTCGTGAGCGGCCGCTACGGGGCGCGCCTCGACATCTCCCTGCGCGGGCGCGGACCGGCGCTCGAGGTCGCGGTCGAAGCCGGCGAGGACGACTACGAGCCGGCGGCGGCGCAGGCGCTCGCCCGCGTCGACGACGTGACCGCCTTCGGCGTGGGCCTGCGCTTCGAGCTGCGCCGGGCGCTCAAGATGCGGCTCGGCCTGACGCAGACCGACTACGACTCGAACGTCGACGCATTCGACCGCGACGTGACGGCGTGGAGCGCCGTCGTCGAGGTCTCGGCCCTGCAGGAAAGGTTCCGTCTCGGCGACGGCGAGAAGATCTGGTAACCTAGGAGGATGAGGAATCGTCCGCCGATCGGCACCGGGATCGGCTTTCTCCTGATTGGGGCTTGGGGACTGATTTCGGCGTCGGGACCGTGTGCGAGCGCCGCGGCGGCGCAGCCGGCCTCGAACCCGGTCGGTCCGCGCGACAAGGTCGAGATCCGCGTGGTCGAGCTGCCGGAGCTCGACCGCGAGTTCCAGGTCGCGGGCGACGGCACCATCGAGCTGCCGAACATCGGCAAAGTCGAGGTGGCGGGGCTGACCGAGAGCGAGATCGCCGCCGAGCTGCGCCGGCGCCTGGAGGAGGTCGGCATGCGGCGCGCCACGGTGAGCGTGCGCATCACCGAGTACTCGCGGCCGGTCTCGGTGCTGGGAGCCGTGGTCAACCCGGGCAACCGTCCCATCGACGGGCGCTCGACGCTGCTCGACGTCCTGCTCATGGCCGGGGGGCTGACCAGCGACCGCGGACGCGTGATCCAGGTGCGGCGGCGTGCCGCCAACGGTCTCTCGGACCAGGTCGAGATCAGCGTCGACGAGCTCATGGAGCGCGGCGATCCGGCGGCCAACATCCCGATCTTCGCCGGCGACGTCGTCCACGTCCTGCCGGCCGAGACCGTCCGCGTCAGCTTCCTCGGCGAGGTCAACCAGACCGGCAACGTGACCTTCCGCCGCACCGACCCGGTCACCCTGCTGGTCGCCATCGCCCAGGCCGGCGGGCTCACCGAGCGGGCCGCGAGCAGGATCCGCATCCTGCGCCGCCAGGGAGCCGACCGGGTCGAGGTCGTCGCCAACTACCGCCGCATCCTGAGCGGCAAGGACCCCGATCCTGAGCTCGCCGACGGCGACATCGTGATCGTCAAGGAGGCGTTCTTCTGATGCACGCCCGCGCCGGTCCGGACAACGTCTACTACGAGCTCGCCCCCGAGGCCCCGGGGCCGGCGCCGGAAGGCGACGCCTTCGACGTCGCCAAGTACCTCCACGGGCTGCGCCGCCGGTGGCCGCTGGTGGTGGTCTGCTGCCTGCTGGCCGGGACCTTCGCGCTGATCCGCTACTCCCTCACCCCGAAGGAGTACCAGGCGACCACGATCATCCAGATCGAGCGCAAACGCCTCTCGCTGCTCACTCTGGGCCAGGCCGGCTGGCTGGAAGACTGGTGGAACATGGAGTATTACCCCACCCAGTACCGCCTGCTGAAGAGCCGGGGCATGGCCGAGCGCGTGGTGATGAACCTGCGCCTGCACGAGGATCCGAACATGACCGGCCGCCCCGCCGGCCGGCTGACGCCGCAGGGCGAGACCGCGGTCACCAGCTCCGACGACGCCGCCGAGCTCGCCGACCTCGCCAACCGCGTGAAGGGCGGCCTCACCGTCAACCCGATCGCCGAGACCCAGCTCGTCGAGCTCACCTTCCGCTCGACCTCCCCCGAGCTGGCGTCGCGGGTCGCCAACGGCTACGCCGAGGCCTTCATCCAGTGGGGCATCGAGACCCGCAACACCACCGTCGGCCAGGCCTCCAGCACCTTGAGCGCGCAGATCGAGAGCCTGCGCCAGGAGATCGAGGAGCTGCAGCAGCAGCAGAACAAGTTCGCCTACGACGCCGGCGACACGCTCGATCCGGCCGGGGAGGCCTTGATCGAACGGCGCCGCACGCTCGAGACCCAGTCCAACCGCGTGATCGCCGAGCGCATCAGCAAGGAGGTGGCCTACAAGCAGCTCCTCGACCTCTCCGACGAGATGATCGCCAACACCGCCTCGGGCGGCCGCGTCAACCAGCTCCAGGACGAGCTCTTCCAGCTCGAGAGCGAGTACCGGGAGAAGCTCGAGACCTACCGTCCCGAATGGCCGGACATGGTCTCGCTGCGCGGCCGGATCGAGGAGAAGCGGGAGGCGGTGGCGCGCCTGGTGCGGGAGACGGTCAACCAGATCCGCGACCAGGCCTACGCCGACTACCAGAAGGCGCGCCAGGAGGAAGACCGCATCGCCGCCGAGCTGCGCAACCTGGCCGAGGAGGGACGCCAGTCCAACTCCTCGGCCCTGCAATACAACAACCTGCTGACGCTCATCAACACCCGCAAGGAGCTCCTCAGCGAGCTCCTGAAGCGTCAATCCCAGACCGAGGTCGCTTTCCGGGCGCAGACGGGACAGGAATCCAACGCCCGCGTGATCGACAGCGCCGTGGTGCCGAACGCGCCGTTCCGGCCCTCGCTGAGGCGCGACCTGTCACAGGCCCTCCTGCTCGGCCTGCTCCTCGGCCTCGGCGGCGTCGTGCTGCTCGAGTACCTCGACCGCACCATCAAGACGCCCGAGGAGCTCGAGAGCCTCCTCGGCCTGCCCAACCTGGCGGTCATACCCGATATCGACGAGGCACGGCGGGGCGCCGGCGGGCGGGCGCGCTACGGCAACCAACGGGGCTACGGCTACAACTACAACTACGCCTACGGCTACGGAGCCCCGCGGCAGGGGCGCAAGGCGTCGCGCAAGAGCGGGGGGGGCAAGGCCGCATCCGGCGGCGAGCAGGCGCAGCAGATCGAGCTGCTGCCCTTCCTCGACTCCCGGCTGGCGATCTGCGAGGCCTACCGCTCGCTGCGCACCGCCCTGCTGCTCTCGAGCGCCCACACGCTGAAGCTCGTCGCCGTGACCTCGGCGATGCCCGGCGAGGGCAAAACCGCCACCACCGTCAACCTCGGCGTCGTGCTCGCCCAGCTCAACCGCCGCGTCCTGCTGATCGACGGCGACCTGCGGCGCGCCCGCATGCACAAGGTCCTCGAGGTGTCGAACCGCTTCGGCCTGGTCAACTACCTCACCGGCCAGATCGAGCTCGAGCGGGTGTTCCTGGAGACGCGGGTGGCCAACCTCTGGGTCTGTCCGGCGGGGCCGACGCCCCCCAATCCCTCCGAGCTGCTGGCCTCCGACCGCATGGCGGAGTGCTTCACCAACGCCCGCCAGCGCTTCGACATCATCGTCATCGACACGCCGCCGGTGCTGCCGGTCGCCGACGCGGTCATCCTCGGCTCGCAGGTCGACGGCGTGATCCTCTGCGCGCGGGCCGGCATGCTCCTGAGGGAGGACGCGCGGGCCTGCCGCGAGCGGCTCAAGTACGAGGAAATCCGCATCCTGGGGACGGTGCTCAACCGCTACCGCGCCCGCGCCGGCAGCTACGACAAGAGCTACAAGTACTACGGCGCCTACGAGGAGACGCCGGCGCCCGCCGAGCCGCGATCGAGCGCCGCATGACGCGACGGACCGCGGCAACGCGCGAGAGCAACGGCGAGCCGGTCGAGGTCTCAGGACTGATCGACCTGCACACCCACGTGCTTCCCGGCATCGACGACGGCGCCGCCTCGTTCGCCGAGGCGGAGGCCATGTGCCGCGCCGCCGCCGCGGACGGCTGCACGGCGCTGGTGGCCACGCCGCACCTGCGCCACGCGCGGTTCTGGAACGGCGAGCGCCGCGAGCTCGAGGCTCTCTTCGACGAGGCGCGCGAGCGTCTCGGCGGCGAGATCGAGCTCCATCTCGGCGGCGAGATCGCCGTCCACTTCGAGAGCGTCGACGAGATCTTCGAGCTGCCTCGCGGCGAGCTGCTCACCCTCGCCGGGTCGCGTTACGCGCTGCTCGAGCTCGACTGGCACGGCATCGGGCCCGACGTCTTCGACGTCGTCCACGAGCTCAAGGTGAGAGGGCTGTTTCCGATCATCGCCCATCCCGAGCGGGTGAGCTGGCTGTCCTCGGACTCCCGCCTGGTCGAGTCCCTGGTGGCGCGCGGCGCCTACGTCCAGATCACCGCCATGAGCCTGACGGGCGAGCTCGGAGGCGGCCTGCGCAAGCTGTGCGAGGAGTGGATCGAGGCCGGCTGGGTCCACTTCGTGGCCAGCGACGCACACGGCGCGCGGCTGCGTCCTCCCGGGCTCGCGGCCGCCTACCGTCAGGTCGCCAGACGCTTCGGCGAGGAGGTGGCGGCGCGGCTCTTCGTCGACCAGCCGGCCGCGGTGCTCGACGACCGGCCGCTCGATCGGGTGTGACTGAGAACTTCCAGGGTGGCGAGCTTCTCCAACCCGCACGCGGGCCTGCCAGGTGGATTGCTGCGTCGCGCCCGGTGCTCGGCGGCCGTTCGAGCCGCTCCGGGTTGAAACCCGGAGCTATACGCGGTCGTCCCTTCCGGACGAGGAGTGGCGGTCGAGCTGGACCGTAGCCCTCGCCGCCCGCCAGTGACTGAAGTCACTGGCTATCTCTCCACCAGGCAGCCCGTCATGCTGCTGCTGGCCGCGGCGGTGGCCCTGGGGCTCGGCGCGGTGGGGACCTTCGGCGTGATCTCCTACCTGGTCAGCCAGCGCACGGCGGAGATCGGCGTGCGCATGGCGCTCGGAGCGCGGCGCGCCGACATCCGGCTCATGGTGCTGCGCCAGGGCATGCTCCTGGCGGCGGCCGGAGCCGCCGTCGGAATGGGCCTGGCGCTGGCGTCCACCCGCTGGCTCGAAGCGCTGCTCTACGAGATCCAGCCGCGCGACCTGCCGACGTTCCTCGCCGTGCCCGCGGTGCTGCTGGCGGTCGTGGCGCTGGCGACCTGGTGGCCGGCGAGCCGGGCGGCGCGGATCGAGCCCGTCATCGCCCTGCGGCAGGAGTGAGGCCGCCCTACGCCGCGCGAAGCGGGACCAAGTCCTCGTGCTCGATCGCGGGTTGACCGAGCTCACGCAAGACGTCGTTGATGGCTGCGGCCGTCACCATTGTAGGTGCGGTGATCTCGATGCCGATGGGCCGGCCGTCGCTGTTGAAGTCGATCAGCAGACCCGGCTCGGCCTTGGCGGTGCGGTGACTCTTCTCACCCGGGCGTCGCGGCAGGTACAAGTAGGCGGCGACGGGACGACCGTGCCTGAACGTGACCTCGAGGTAGAGCTCCTTCATGTCGACTCTCAGTCAGGATAAGCGGTAACCACCACCAACAGCTCGGCCGCGTGGTCAGGTTCGACAATCACTTCCCATGCCCGCCGCCGGTGTTGCGTCAGGACGACCCAACGGCCTTCGAGGATATCACGCCGATAGTCCGTCGCTCGCTGGAGCATCGTCCTGAGATTGCGCCGCGGCACTAGTGCTGCGGCGCAGAAGTGCTGTTGGCGACCGGCGTCCCTCTGCCGGTCCAGACGACGGTCAAACCCGCTCGTTTTCGAGGACGATCGACCCGAGAGTGACTTGTTCCTCGTCGAAGCGGTAGTAGACGACGCCCCTACGCCGGAGGACGCTGACGCGTCCTGGGCGGCCACGGGGGGCCGCCCCTACGCCGGAAGGGACGCTGGCGCGTCCTGGGCGGCCACGGGGGGCCGCCCCTACGCCGGAGGACGCTGACGCGTCCTGGGCGGCCACGGGGGCTTACGCGTGCTGTAAGATCGTCCACGTCCGTTCTCTTCGGGAGGAGCTTATGACGCCCTCGGACGCCTACGATCTCTTCATCTCCCACGCCTCGCCCGACAAGCCCTGGGTCCGCACGCTGACGCGAGAGCTCCAGTCCCTGGGCCTTCGCGTCTATCTCGACGAGGCAGAGATCCGACCCGCCACCGACTTCGTCCTCTCCCTCGACCATGCCCTCGGCAAGAGCCGCTTCCTGGTCCTGGTCCTGACGCCACGAGCTCTGGCGAGCCAATGGGTCGAGAAGGAGTGGACGTCGTTCTTCGCCCGTCACGGCCCGCTCGGACGCGTGCTGACGGTGATGCTCGAGACGGTCGAGCCGCCGACGCTCCTCGCCTCCATCCAGTACCTGGACGCCCTCGATCAGGACGCCCGACGCGTCGCCGCCGAGCTGGCGGCGATCGCCGGCCGTCCGGACGACCTCTCCAGGGACGACTCCCGCCGTCTGCTGCTCGGACAGCACCTCGTCTTCACGCTGGCCCTGAAGGACGACGTCTTCGCCGTCACCGGGCCGGACGGCACGACGCGCGAGGTGACGCCGCCGTGGCGCGACGCGGACGACGCCGCCCGCTTCACCGCCGCGCGCCTGGGCTTCCGCCGGCGCACCGATGACGCGATTACCTCCGGCGCCGAGCACGCCGACCTCGTCCGCCACGCCACGGCGCTCGGCGACTTCCTCTTCGGCATGCTCTTCGACGAGGACGCCGTCCGACGCCTGGAGCGAGCGACGCTCTCCGGCTACCCGCGTCCCCTGATCACCCTGCGCAGCGCCGCCGACGTCCTGCTGTCCTTACCCTGGGAGCTGCTCCACCACGACGGCTCCTTCCTCGTGCGCGACGGCCGCGTGGACCTCGCGCGCTCGACGCCCGACGACGTCGGCCCCGGCGCCCTGGTGCCGGAGCCTCCCGAGGTCTTCAAGCTGGTGGTCAACGTCTCGGCGCCGGAGTGCAGCGGGCTCGACCACGAGAGCGAGAGCTACCGCATCACCCGCGCCCTGGCGGAGTCGGTGGAGCTGACGCCGACCGAGCTCGGCACCGTGGAAGACCTCATCGAGACGGCGAAGCGCGTCCGTCCCGCGGGCCTCCACTTCTCCGGCCACGGCGCGCCCGGACGCCTGCAATTCGAGGACGACGAGGGACGCTCCAACGATGTCGAAATCGCCGAGCTGGCGGGGGAGCTGAAGCGTCGGGTGCCGGGCGGGCTGCCGCCGTTCTTCTACCTCGCCAGTTGCCACGGCAACGAGCCCGCCGTCCCTGAGAAGGGACAGTCGGGCTCGGAGAGCTCGGCGGCCCACCTGCACCGCGCCGGCGTGGCGCAGGTGGTGGGCTACTACGGACCGATCGCCGACGAGCTGTCGACGCGCGCCGAGGAGGCGCTCTACGGCGCCCTGGCCGCGGGCGAGACGGCGCGCTACGCCGTGCGCGAGGCGCGCGAAGCGTTGCAGCGTCCCTTCCGCGGACGGGCGGGTCATCGCGACACGGCGACGGCCGAGGCGCCGGTGGCGACGTCTCATCCGTTCGCCTGGGCGCAGCTCGTCCTCTACCACCGCGGACCGGATCGTCCTCTTTGCAGGGCCGTGCCCGTGGCCGAGCGTCATTCACGCGATGCGGTCCTCCAGCGGACCTTCCAGGGACTCGGAAAGCGCCTGATGCTCCAGACCGGCTTCGTGGGACGACGCACCGAGCTGCACCGGGTCCGCCAGCGGATCCGGCGGGGCGACAAGGTCTTCGTCTTCCAGGGCCTTGGCGGGCTGGGCAAGAGCACCCTGGCCTTCCGCATGCTGCCCATGCTCGGCGCCGAGGACGACGTGGCCGTCCTCTGGTGCCAGGAGACCGAGTCCCAGCCCGACCGCGCCGAGGCCCTGGTGGCGCAGCTCCTGGACTACTGCCGAGGACGCTTCGGCGCGGGCTGGGAGCAGGTGGTCTTCAAGGTCGACCGCGCCGCCGGCGACGACTCGGCGCGTCGCTTCGTCCTCTTCCTGGACGAGGTGCTGCAATATGTGCCGCGGCTGGTGCTCTACCTGGACAACCTGGAGTCGCTGCAAGTAGGACCGGACGATCCACGCTCCGGGCACGACGAGAACGCCATGGGCGAGTGGCGTTCGGCCGCCGTGGCGGCGATCTGGACGGCACTCGTCGAGCTGGCTGGACAGCGGGAGCTGCGGGTGGTGGCGAGCTGCCGTTACCACCATCGCGACTTCGGCAGCTACCGACTGCCGGTCTCGCCCATGGCGTCCGACGCGCTCTACCGGATGATGGGCTGGTTTCCGGGGCTGCGTCGCCTGAGCGGCTAGGCGCGGGCGGAGCTCGTCGGGCGTCTGGCGGGTCATCCGCGGGCGGTCGAGTTCGCCAACGACTTGGTGGCGCACCAGCTTGGCGAGTGGGAGGACGAGCGCGGTCCGTGGACGCTCTCCGATCCGCCGACGGAGGAGGAGCTCGAGCGCGAGCGTCGCGAGCTGCTGGAGCCGGCGTTGCCGAAGGTACGGGAGCGGCTCTGGGAGGACCTGCTGCTGGCGGAGATCTGGGAGCGCGTGCTCGACGAGCGGGCGCGGCGGATGCTCTTTCGCATGACGCTGCTGCGCCGGCCGTGGGAGCCGGAGCTGAACCTGGTGTTGGGCGAGCCCGAGGAGCAGGAGGAGCAGGCGCGGGAGACGGCCGAGCGGCTGCGTCGCACGTCGCTGCTGGAGCAGGTCGAGCTGTGGAGGGCGACGGGCGAGGGGCGGTCTGAGCGGGTGCGTCATTACACGCTGCACCCGGCGACGGCGCAGTTCATCGTCGAGCGATTCGGGGAGCACGGGGAGCTGGCTCGCGCCGCGCACCTGCGCGTCGGCGAGGTGCTGGAGGCGCAGGCCCGGAGCTCCCCGTACATCGAGACCGACATCGAGGCCGGGCATCACCTGCTCGCGGGCGGCGGGCCCAATCGGGCCTCTGGCCTCCTGATCTGGGCGTCGGAGGCGCTCCAGCAGCGCGGGCGCATCGGCGAGGGGCTCGGAATCCTTGAGCCCTTTCTCGCCGAGCTGGTACTGCGGGCCATGAGGCCGGAGCTGGCGGGCCGGTTGCTCGGGACTGTCGGCTCGGGCCACTACCGCCTGGGTAGAGCCGAGAAGGCTATCGGATATTACGAGCGGGCTCTCGTAATCTCTCGCGAAACCGCAGACCGGCAGAGCATGGGAGTACAACTGGGGAATCTGGGTTTGGCGTACGCCGACTTGGGCGAGGTGGAGAAGGCGATCGGATATTACGAGCAGGCCCTCGTTATCTCCCGCGAGATCGGCGACCGGCGCCTCGAGGGGAACCGACTGGGGAACCTGGGCAATGCCTACGCCGACTTGGGCGAGGTGGAGAAGGCGATCGGGTATCACGAGCAGGCGCTCGTCATCTCCCGCGAGATCGGCGACCGCCATAGCGAGGGGAACTCCCTGGGGGCGCTGGGCTGGGCCTACGCTCGCTTGGGCGAGGCGGGGAAGGCGATCGGGTATTACGAGCAGGCCCTCGTCATCTCCCGCGAGATCGGAGACCGCCATGGCGAGGGAGCTCGGCTGGGGAACTTGGGCACCACATACACCACTTTGGGCGAGTTGGAAAAGGCGATCGGGTGTCACGAGCAGGCCCTCGTCATCTCTCGGGAGCTCGGAGACCGGCGCGGCGAGGGATACGATCTAGGGAGCCTGGGCTTGGCCTACGCTCTTTTGGGCGAGGTGGAGAAGGCGATCGGCTACACCGAGCACGCCTTGCGGATTGGCCAGGAGATCAAACACCCCCAGATCATCCGTAACGCGTCCGCGCAGCTCGAGAAGCTGCGGGGCTCGTCGATGTCGTGACTTGACGGACGTCCACGGAGGGCCGGACGTCCTGCTGCCGTCCCTCCTCGTCCCGCAGGGACGGTGGAGAGATAGCCAGTGATTTTAATCACTGGCGAGGGTCGCCAGTCCTGAATCCGACTCTTGCAGCTCGGCCCCCGTCCACCAGTGATTGAAATGGGTGCAAACGCTCTCAATGCAAGCCCTTGGTCTACGTAACTCGTTGACATAAGGACTGTTACGGTACGATCTCCTGATTCTCAGGACGCATCGAGGGGGTTTGGGCCGGAGA
>Ga0299906_10000534_pt1 | contig 34965 bp, 25 predicted proteins | sample RVTome_14_FD_200259 | JGI IMG/M metagenome (GOLD analysis project Ga0299906, IMG submission 200259) | Soil microbial communities from uranium-contaminated site in the Upper Colorado River Basin, Wyoming, United States - RVT145D125 (version 2) ... | reverse complement strand
GTGGACGCGAGCGTCGCCGCGACCTTCCTCATCACCAGCCCGCTCTTGCCCATGCCGGTACACACCACCCGTCCGCGGGCGGCGAGCAGCACCTCCACGGCGCGGTCGAAGCTCTCGTCGAGCTGAGCGACGAGGCCGGCGATCGCCCGCGCCTCCACGTCGAGCACCCAGCCGGCCACCTCTCGCGGCGGCCGGGGTTTATCCACCGGGACTCCTGAGCTTGCCGAGCCTGGCCTTTCCGGCGTCTCGTCCGTCATTGGACGCAGGCCGACACGGCTTCTATCGCGCGCAGCCCTCCGAACCCCGACTCGCAGCCGGCCACCAAGCGCCGGCGGCGGTGTAGCTCTGGCCAAGGCGTCGGGCCCGGCGGGTGCGGCTCACTGCACCTCATGCGGGCTCGCCCTCGCCGGCGTGGAGGCGCCGTCTGAGGATCCTGCCGGCATCGGCGAGCGTGTGATAGCTCGCCGCCTCCAGCACCATCGCCAGCGACCCCGGCGACCTCAGCAGCCACTCCACCACGTTGAGCCCTTCCATGAGCTCGGGATCCGTGCGGTGAACCCAGCCCACCTTCCTCAGCGTACCGCCGGCCAGCGTCCGCACGTCGGTGCCGCCTGCCGCGCTCGTCCCGAGCTGATAGCGCTGCTCGCGCCCGATCGTGGGCAGGATGGCGGCGAGCAGGAGAGCCGTTTCGCGTTCCTCGAGCACGGCGTACGGCTCCTCGCGCTCGGCGCCCTCGCGCACGACGGCAAAGCCGGTCTCCTGCTCGCGGACCGTCCACGGGCCGCCGTACTCGGCCTCCGGCCACGACGGCCCACCGGCGTCGCGGCGCGAGAGCCAATTGAGGAAGTCGGAATCGAAGACGTTGGTCGTCGCTCGGCTGGACGTCATACTTATCTCCTCTCTCTCAGGGCAGAGGGGCGCCGCGCCGAATCGCCGTCTTGCCGCTCGCGGAGATCCCGGCGCGGCTCATCGGCCGTCACGGCGGCGGCCCGGCGCGGCCCCTCCTGAATGGCCGCCGGTGGCGGCGTTGGGTGTCGTCAGGAAGGACGGTAAAAGCCTCGATCCGAAATCACGAAATCGCGGTCAGGTTCGGGGCTTGCCGGACCGAACAGGAACATCGGACCCGACGGATACCGACCGCTCGGTCGGTCTACGTCGCCGCTGCGGGCGCGTTGCCCGCAGCGTTCGGCCACGCCGTTACGTCGCGATCAGGCAGGGGGGGAGGTGGGCGCCAGCCGCCGCTCTCAGACGGCGCAGGGCCGGCGCCAGGAGCGACAGCGTTTCCGGTTGCGGACAGCCTCTCAGGAGGGCGATGACCTCGTTGAGAGCCTCGACCTGACGCCGGCCAAGGGGCTGGCCCTTGAGCAGCGGGAGGAGCTCCCGTCTGAAGAACCGCTTGATGCCGTCGCGGTTGGGCCACATCGAGATGGCGACGTCGTGGCCGACGCCGATCACCTCATCGCGCATCCCCTGGCTCGCGAACTCGACGAGCGCGACCTTCATCTTCTTCCTGGCCCGCTGCTTGCCGAGACTCGCGGCGAGCTGGCCGTCGGTCCAGTAGAAGTAGGCGTACTCGGTCGTACCCTTGCGGTGGCTTATGCGCAGCCGCCGGCGCTCCTGGAGCAGCCACGCGGCCTCGCGCCCGGCGTGGTCGGTTCGCGCGAGCGCGGTCGTGAAGTCCTGGTGAGCGCGCTCCCACACCGGGCTCCCGGGCGGGTAGCGGTCGAGGCAGACGCTGTAATCGCACGCCGCCCCCGCGTGATCGCCGAGCTTGCCGCGGATCACGCCCCGGGCGTAGTGGCAAGAGGCGATCCCGTCGCGATCGAGGTTGTGGCCCGGATGGCCGAGGATCTCGTAGCCGTCGAGCGCTCGTTGCGCGCGGCAAAGGCCGTCCTCCGGACGGCCGAGCGCGGCCTCGAGGATGGCGAGCCGCCGGTCCAGATCCAGCCCACACGCGGTGATCTCAGGGTCGTGCGGCGCCCTCATCGGGCACCCGGCGCCCACCGTGAAGGCCTCGCGCAAGAGCTGCTCGGCATCGTCGAGGTGACCGAGCAACCGGCGCTGGTACGAGCGCAGCCCGAGCACCTGCACGGTCTCGCAGGGGCCGAGCCTCACCGCTCTGTCCGCCATCTCGGCGAGGTCGCCGTCGACGGCTCCGGGCGTCGAGTTCACCGCCGTCTTGAGGGCCGCCAGATCGCCCCAGAAGCGCGCCGGCGTGTCCTCCTCCTCGTGCTCGTCTTCACCCCCGATCTCGGCGAGGCTCTCGTCCAGGCGCGCCTCGTCGCGCTCGGAAAGCCCATCGAGCCATCTCGAGAGCTCCCGCTGTGCGTCCTTGTCGCCGGCGCGCGACCGCTTCAAAGTCTCGATGTCCATGACCGCGTCTCCTCTCGGTTGCGCGGATCCTACACGAGCTCGGGGCGGCTGGCAACCGCCCCGAGGCTCACGGCTCCTCAGCCGTCGTTACCCAGGTATGGGCCGAGGCCCGCTTTCAGGGTCGTCCTGACCTTCATTATGTAGTCCTCCGCGTCGCGGTCGCGGCGGCATGCCGCGTCGCGTTTGATCACGTTAACGTGACGCGGACAGGAGATTCCGGACAATCTGTGTTGGCAGGCGGGCGGTACGCAGTGCAGGATTGTCGATCATAACGCGGTAAGCGTCGCGGAGCTGCATGTACGGCACGGCGCTTATCTCTTTCGTCGGCTTTTTCCTTACCGCGCCGCGCTCTGCTCAGAGAAGACTCTGCATGTCGCAAATCCTGAGCAGACTCGGACTCGCTGCTTGCGACACTGCGGGTCAGGTGATATACACCGGCGGTCAGCAAACCTCGCGCCGGTCATCGCCGACGCCGGCCCACGAGGGCGTCGGTTGACCCCTCCTGAAGACCGCTGGTAGAGTCGAGAAGGCCGTTTCCTTCGCCCGCTCCCGGTCCGCCCACGTCAAGAACCACGGAACGTCCCAAGCTCGACGCTTGTGAGGAAATAGCATGCAGATCCAGCTCGACGACGAACAGAGACTGCTGCGCGACGAGGTCCGCCGCTTCGCCGAGGAGGTCGTCAGGCCCAAGGCCAAGGAGATCGACCGGACCGGCATCTTCCCGCGCGACACCTTCGCCGCCGCCGCCGAGATGGGCCTCACCGGCGTCTGCGTGCCCGAGCAATACGGCGGCGCCGGGATGGACGGCGTCTCCTACTGCCTGGTCATCGAGGAGCTCTCCCGCGTCTGCGCCACCACCGGCGTCATCGTCTCGGTCAACAACTCCCTGGTCTGCGATCCGCTCCTCGCCTTCGGCAACGAGGAGCAGAAGCGCGACTTTCTGACGCCGCTCGCCCGCGGCGAGAAGATCGGCTGCTTCGCCTTGACCGAGCCCGGCGCCGGCAGCGACCCGGCGGCGCTGCGGACCTCGGCGCGGCGCGACGGCGAGAGCTACGTGCTCGACGGCAACAAGGTCTTCATCACCAACGGCACCGACGCCGACGTCGCCCTGGTCTTCGCCACCGTCGACCCGGCCAAGAAGCACAAGGGCATCACCTGCTTCATCGTCTCGACCGACACGCCGGGCTACAGCCACGGCACCCACGAGTACAAGCTCGGCGTCAACGCCTCGGGCACCACCGAGCTCGCCTTCGAGGGCATGCGCCTGCCCGCCTCGGCGCGCCTCGGCGAGGAAGGCGAGGGCTTCAAGATCGCCATGGCCACCCTCGACGGCGGCCGCGTGGGCATCTCGGCGCAGGCGGTGGGCATCGCCCAGGGCGCCTTCGAGGCGGCCCTGGCCTACGCCCAGGAGCGCGAGCAGTTCGGCCAGCCCATCGCCCGCTTCCAGGCCATCCAGCACTACCTCGCCGACATGGCCACCGAGATCGACGCCGCCCGTCTGCTGACCTGGAAGGCGGCCTGGGCCAAGGAGAGCAGGAAGCGCTACTCGCTCGAGGCCGCCCAGGCCAAGCTCTTCTCCTCGGAGATGGCGCAGCGGGTGACCAACAAGGCGCTGCAGATCCACGGCGGCTACGGCTACACCCGCGAGTACGACGTCGAGCGTTACTTCCGGGACGCCCGCATCACCGAGATCTACGAGGGCACCTCCGAGATCCAGAAGCTGGTGATCGCCGACTGGGTGATCAACAAAGGGGCCTGAGATGGGCGCGATCTCCTTCGACCTCGGCGAGGAGCGCGAGCTGCTGCGCCAGGAGGTGCGGCGTTTCGCCGAGGAGCGCATCCGTCCGGGTCTCCAGGAGCGCGACCGCGGCCACGTCTTCCCGCAAGACCTCGTCGCCGAGATGGGCGAGCTGGGGCTCCTGGGAATGATGGTCTCCGAGGACTACGGCGGCGCCGGCTACGACGTCTTGAGCTACCTGGTGGCGATCGAGGAAATCTCGCGGGTGTGTCCCTCGCTCGGGGTGACGATGAGCGTCACCAACTCCGTGTGCTGCTGGCCGATCGAGCGCTTCGGCTCCGAGGCGCTCAAGCGCCGCGTCCTCCCGGACCTCGCCGCCGGCAGGACGCTCGGCGCCTTCGGACTCACCGAGCCGGGCGCCGGCAGCGATCCGGCGGGCATGACGACGACGGCGATCCGCGACGGCGACGCCTGGGTCCTCAACGGCGAGAAGGCGTGGATCACCAACGCCGGCTTCGCCGGCGTGTACGTGGTGATGGCGCGTACCGACCCGGACGCCGGCAAGCGCGGCATCACCGCCTTCGTGGTCGAGGCCGACGCGCCCGGCTTGGCGGTGGGGGCGTCGGAGGAGAAGCTGGGGCTCAAGGCGTCGCGCACGGCGCAGGTCTACTTCAACGGCTGCCGGGTGCCGGCGGCGAACGTCCTCGGCGACGAGGGCGCCGGGCTGCGGATCGCCTTCGCCACCCTCGGCCACTCGCGGCTCGGCATTGCCGCGCAGGCCGTGGGCATGCACCAGCGGGCCCTCGAGCTGGCGGTGGCGTACGCGCGCGACCGGGTGCAATTCGGCGTGCCCATCGCGCGTCACCAGGCGATCCAGCTCAAGATCGCCGAGATGGCCACGGAGCTCGCCGCGGCGCGGACGCTGGTGCGTTACGCGGCCCTTCAAGAGCAGAGCGCGACGGCGGCGCGGCTCGCCGCCGAGGCCAAGGTCTACGCCTCGGAAGCGGCCAACCGGGCCTGCTACGAAGCGGTGCAGATCCACGGCGGCAACGGCTTCTCGGAGGACTACGAGGTCGCGCGTCTCTACCGCGACGTGCGGGTGACGACGATCTACGAGGGCACCAGCGAGATGCAGCGGCAGGTCATCGCGCGGGATCTGCTGGGAGCTTGAGGAACAGAGCCATGATCTGGGTCATCGGAGACGTCCACGGCATGCTCGATCCCTTGAAGCGCCTGATGACGGAGCTCTTCGAGCTCCACTGACGGGCTACGCGGGTTCCAGAGGACGGGCGAGCAGGCGCTCGAAGCCCAGCGCCACCACCGCCCATGAGGAGAGCTCGAGCGCGGTGCCGTAGCGCCTTTCAAGCGCCTGGCGGTAGGCGGCGAGCTGCTTCTGCGCCTGATCCAGCGCCGTCTTTACGGGCTCCAACCGGGCAAGGTCGTCGCGGGACGCCGATCTCACGTCCTCTCCCTTCATGCCGAGATCGGAAAGTGAAAGGCGCTTGAACTCGAAGAGCAGGTCGACCAGGCTCATCGCTCGCTTGTCAGGACGCCGCAGCAGACAGAGATCGGCGTAGCGGTGATCGAGCTCGGGCTCCGACCAGACGAGGTGGCTGATGTCGTTCCACAAGAGGGTGAGGAAGACGGTCTTGACCGTGAGCTCGTTGGCCCAGACGGAATCGCGGTTGGAGAAGGTCGGGAAGAGCGTCGTCTCGATGAAGTCGAGGAGCGGCTCGACGCCGCCGCCGCGCAAGAGCGTCCGCACCGGGCCGAGGGCGGCGGTCCGCGCGTCGCCGAGCGGCAGGAGAATGGCGAGAATCCGCTCGACGTAGAGCTTCTTCGTCACCAGGTTCGGGGGCGCGAGCAGCAGGGTCGAGAACTCGGTTTCGCCTTCCAGGGTGAGCATGCCGAAGTAATAAAGGTAGGAGCCGAGGAAGCTCGAATCGTGCACCGAACGTTCCAGCATGAAACGCAGCGAGAAGCGGTCCTGCAACCGCTCGATCTCGAGCGGCTCGTCGCTGCGGATCACGTCGATCACCGCCTCCCTTCCCGCGGCGACCTGAGCGAGGTATTCGAGCTTGCCCTCGTCGGCGGCTAGATTCGTGTCGAGCATCTGGCGCGGGTACCGGCCCGTGCGCTGCAAGTGCTTCAAGAAGTAGAACGCCAGAGTCGGGTTGTAGACTTCCTGTTCGGCCTCCACCGCGAAACGGTAGCCGTTGTACCACTGGCGCATCATCCGGAGAGTGCCGTCAACGCTCCAGGGTCGAGCGCCACGGCCGACGTTTTCACGGTGCAGCTCCTCGACCAGACGGCGGACCTCTTCGGCGGTGAAACCGCAGAGGTCGGCCAGCTCGGGGTAAAGGTAGACGTTCTCCGCCATGTTCAGCCCGCTGGTGACGTCCGACATGACCACCGGCGAGACGCCGGTCATGAAGAGCCGCTCGAGACCCTGCCCGCGCATCGCCGCCTTGACCCACTTGAAAAGCCGCTTGAAGGGTCCGTCGGTGTGGACCAGTTCCTCGTAGACCTCGGGCGCGGCGGCCATCACCTCGTTGGCGAAGTTGTCGTACTCGTCGATCAGGAGGTAGAGAGGATGGCCGGTCCGCCGGAGGACGGCGAGGAGGTTGTCGAGGCTCCTGAAGGCGTCCGTCTCGACGTCCACCGGGCTCGGCAGGTGCTCGTGGTAGTCGCTGACGAAGCTCCTGAGGCTGCTCGCCAGGTAGGTGTGGATCTCGTTGCCGATCCGCTCGAGGCGCGACATCGACGCCAGCCGCTCGTCGAGCGGCGGCGGATCCGGGTCGACGTTGGAGAAGTCCCAGACGAGGACGAAGTAGCGGTGGGCCAGAGGGGTGGGCTCGGCACCGACCGCCAGGCCGCCGAAGAGGCGCTGGTGCTCGGCCGCGAAGCGCAGGTCGTAGTAGGTGGCCAAGGTGCTGAGCCACAGCGACTTGCCGAAGCGCCGCGGACGCAGGAAGAGCAGCGCCTTGCCGGCGTCCTCGACGGTGCGGATGCGGTCCGTACGATCGACGTAGAGGTGGCCTTCGGTGATCAGTGTGGGAAAGTCGGCGATGCCGTAGGGAATCTTCATCGGCGATCCTCCATGCCAGCTTACCGGAGTCCGCTGACCCGGTCCAGAAGAGCTCGTCGAGCCCCTTGACGGACGCGACGCTTCCTCCTAGCGTCGGACCGACATGAGCCGTCTCCGTCTGCTCCTGCTCTCCGCCCTCCTCGTCCTCGCCTGCGCCGGCGGCGAGGAGCCCTCCCGCGTGCTCGTGCTCGGCCTCGACGGTCTCGACCCCCAGACGGTCGACCTGCTGATGTCCGAGGGGCGGATGCCGAGCTTCGCGAAGCTGCGTCAGGAGGGCGCGTACGGGCGCCTGCTCAGCCAGGAGCCGCTGCTCTCGCCCATCATCTGGACGACCATCGCCACCGGCAAGACCCCCGACCAGCACGGCATCGGCCACTTCGTCGCAGTCTCCCAGGCGACGGGCGAGTCGTTGCCCGTGACCCACGAACGCCAGGGCCGACGCGACGCCGCGATCGCCGACTACGAGCGGGCGGTGCGCTACAGCCCGCGATACGAGCCGTCGCGCGCGGCCCTGAGCCGGCTGACCGGGCGCGTCGACGTGCGCTCGCCGCGCGACGCCGCCGAGGCGGAAGCGGCGCGGTTGGTGGAAGAGGCCAGCGTCGCCGCCCGCCGCGCCGACTATGCCGAGGCCATGCGCCTGCTCGACGCCGCCCAGACGGCGGCGCCGGCCTACGTGCTGATCTACCAGTACCGCTCGAACGTCGCCTACCTGATGGGCGATCGCGCCGCCGCCGTCGCCGCGCTCGAGCGGGCGCTCGAGCTCGAGCCGGACAACGCGCTCTTTCAGCAGAACCTGGAGCAGTTGCAATGAGGCTAGAATTCACCGGCGAGAGCGGACAAGCGGCGGCGTTTCGCCGCCGGCGAGGAGCACCAAGGCTGACGACGACTCGGTGATCAAGGCCGAGAACGGAGGTCACGGTAATGGCTGGACTCGACTGGTTGGTCATCGCGGGGTATTTCGGCTTGCTGCTGGCAGTGGCCTGGTGGGTGATTCGGCAGAACAAGGACACGGCTGACGACTACTTCCTGGCGGGACGCAACCTGGGCTGGTTCATCGTCGGGGCGTCGATCTTCGCGTCGAACATCGGCTCGGAGCACCTGGTGGGGCTCGCGGGCTCGGGAACGACGGACGGCGTGGCGCTCGCCCACTACGAGCTCCACGCCTGGTGCCTCCTGGTGCTCGGCTGGGTGATGGTGCCCTTCTACATGCGCTCGAAGGTCTTCACCATGCCCGAGTTCCTCGAGCGGCGCTACAGCCCGACCGCGCGCTGGGTCCTGTCGATCATCTCGCTGGTGGCCTACGTCCTGACCAAGATCGCGGTGGGGATCTTCGCGGGGGGATTGGTCTTCTGGGTGCTGCTGCCGGAGATCCACGTCGACCTCGGCTTCATGACCCTCGACAGCTTCTGGGTCGGGTCGGTGCTGGTCATCGTGCTGACCGGCCTCTATACCGTGCTGGGCGGTCTTCGCGCCGTGGCCTACACCGAAGCGGTGCAGACGGTTGTCCTGGTGCTGGGCTCGTTCCTCGTGACTTTCTTCGGGTTGCTGAAGCTGGGCGAGTCGGCCGGCGGCGGCCTGCTCGCCGGCTGGAGCTCGCTGCGCGAGATCGCCGGCTCGGAGATGTTCAACCTGTGGAAGCCGCTGGTGCCGGAAGGGATGGAGGGCACCTGGGCGCCGGTGAGAGAGACGGGACGGATCGCGTGGTACTTCAACGGCAACTTCCCCTGGCTGGGAATGCTCTTCTGCGCCCCGATCATCGGCCTCTGGTACTGGTGCACGGATCAGTACATCGTGCAGAGGGCGCTGGGCGCGCCGGACGAGCGCGAGGCGCGCCGGGGGACGATCTTCGCCGCGTTCCTGAAGCTCCTGCCGGTCTTCATCTTCATCATCCCGGGCATCATCTGCTTCGCCCTGGCCGAGAGCGGCCAGGTGCAATCGCTGCGCGACGCGCTCTTCACCTCCGGCGCGATGGACACCGCCAAGGCGCAGGGCGCCTTCCCGCTGATGGTGCGTGAGGTGCTGCCGCCGGGCATCCGGGGGCTCGTCGTCGCGGGCCTGCTCGCGGCGCTCATGAGCTCGCTGGCCGGCGTCTTCAACGCTTCCTCGACGCTCTTCACCATGGACCTCTACCAGAAGTTCCGCGCCAATGCCTCGCAGCACCGGTTGGTGTGGATCGGGCGCATCGCCACCGGCGTGATGGTCCTGATCGGCCTGGTATGGGTGCCGGTCATCCGTGGCGCTCCCCAGGGGCTGTACTTCTACCTGCAGGGCGTTCAGGGCTACCTGGCGCCGCCGATCTTCGTGGTCTTCTTCTTCGGCGTCTTCATGAAGCGTCTGAACGCCAAGGGCTGTCTCTCGGCCCTGGTGGTGGGCTTTGTCCTGGGTATTTTCCGCCTGGCGGTCGACACCCCGCTGACGCTGAGTATGAGCGGCTTCGAAGGCGGCTACGCCGACGGCTCGTTCCTGTGGATCGTCAGCAACATCTACTTCCAGTACTACAGCCTGCTGATCTTCCTGATCACCGCGGCGGTCGCGGTCGGCGTGAGCTACGCGACGCGGGCGCCGGACCCCGAGCAGCTCGTGGGCCTGACCTACGCGACGGTGTCCCACGAGGACCGGCTCGAGTCCCGCCGCAGTTGGGGGTGGGGCGAGGTCGCGTCCTCGGGGCTGGTGCTGGTGGCGATCCTGGCCGCGTACCTCTACTTCAACGGCTGAGCGGCACGGCCCGAGATCGACGACGCGGCATGGGCAGAATGAGAGACTCATGATCACCATACGCCGAGACCTCGCACTCTGTTTGCTGGCGGGACTTTGTTGTTGCAGTACCGCATCCGCCGTGCAAGTGGAAGTCCACGATCCCGTCATGGCCCGGCAAGGCGACGCCTACTACGTCTTCAGCACCGGGCCCGGCATCACGATCTATCAGTCGAGCGACCTCGAGCACTGGAAGTGGATCGGTCGCGCCTTCGAGACCGAGCCGGAGTGGGCCCGGCGGACGGTGCCGGGATTCAACGGCCATCTGTGGGCTCCGGAGATCTTCGAAAAGGACGGCCGGTACTTTCTCTACTACTCCGTCTCGGCCTTCGGCAAGAACACGTCGGCGATCGGCGTCACGGTCAATGAGACGCTCGATCCGAACTCGCCCGGCTACCGGTGGATCGACCAGGGGCTCGTGCTGCAGTCGGTGCCCCATCGCGACGACTGGAACGCCATCGACCCGGCGATCGTCGAGGACGAGGACGGGACGCCCTGGATGAGCTTCGGGTCTTTCTGGGGAGGGATCAAGCTGGTGCGGCTCGATCCCGGCCTCGTGCGCCTCGCCGAGCCCCAGGAATGGCACAGTCTCGCGAGACGGCCCCGAAACCCGGCGACGCCCGACGACGTCGCGGGAGACGGCGCGATCGAGGCCCCCTACGTCTTTCGCAAGAACGGCTGGTACTACCTGTTCGTCTCCTTCGACAAGTGTTGTCGAGGCATGGAGAGCACCTACAAGATCATGGCGGGGCGGTCGCAGTCGGTGACCGGACCGTACGTCGACCAGGACGGCAAGCCCATGCTCGAGGGCGGCGGCAGCCTTGTGCTGGAAGGTACGCACGAGTGGGTCGCCCTGGGCCACAACGCCGCCTATACCTTCGATGGCAAGGATTGGCTGGTGTGTCACGCCTACGAGACGGCGGACGACGCCAAACAAAAGCTGCGAGTGCTTCCGATGAAATGGGAAGGCGGCTGGCCCGTGGTGGACCCGGCCGACCTGAACCGATTCAGCACCGAGCTGCTGGGACCTGGACCGCCGGAGAACGAAGATTGAAGAGAGGTCCGACGATGCGCGTACACTGCGGCGGGCGATCGACGCCGGAATCACTCCGCCGCGCCCCGATACGCTCGCCGAGGAGAAGGTGCGTCGGCCAGACCAGAGCACCAGGCGTTACGTCGGCCTCCGGCGTAGGGGCGGCCCCCCGTGGCCGCCCAGGACGCTCCAGCGTCCTTCCGGCACGCGGCGAAGCCGCCCGAGGCGTCAGCGAGGAGTCCGCGTCCCCCCTTTGAAAAAGGGGGGCAGGGGGGATTCTCCGGATCCGCGGCTTCGCCGCGGAAATCCCCCCCCACCCCCCTTTCTTAAAGGGGGGTGGATGACTCCTCGCTTCGCCTCGGGCTCCATTGGCAAGGACCCCCTCAGTGCCAGTCGAGGGACACCTCGAAGAAGAGGGTCCGCCCCGGCCACGGGTGGTGCACGTACGTGACCTCGTCGGTCAGGTTGTCGACGCCGAAGTGGAGCTTGGCCGTCTCGTTGAGCTCGAAGCTCGTGCGCAAGCTCAACTGGGTGTATTCGTCGTGGGCGCCGAAGACCTCGGTGGCGGTGTCGCTGTTGTCGAGGTCGCCGAAGCTGTCGCCGGAATAGCGGACGCCGCCGCCGACGTCCCAGCGCTCGCCGAGGTGGTAGTTGAGCAGCAGGTGGGCGCGCCGGCGCGGCATCCTGGGAAAGGTTTTTCCTTCAAGGGCGCGGTTGGCGGAATTCTCCGTGATCTCGGAGTCGAGCCAGGTCGCGTTGAAACGGACGAAGAACTTGCCGTCCAACAGGCCCGACTGGTTGACGACGAGCTCCGCGCCGTGGGTCACCACCTCGTCGATCGGCAGGAAGGTGGTGATGAGCCGGTTGTCGACGATCGTGGACTGGTTGAAGATCACGTCGTGGATCGCCTCGGTGAAGAGGTTCACCCGGGCCTGGCCGCGGCCGATCCGGCGCTCCACCATGAGGTTGTGGTGGAGGCCGTCCTCGGGCTCGAGGTCGGCGTTGGCGATCGACGTGCGGTTGGTGCGGCGCTCGTTCTGGAACAGCTCCTCGACGATCGGGAAGCGGAAGGCCTTGGCGGACGAGAGACGGATCCGCCAGTCCTCGCCGGGAGACCAGCCCACGGAGAGCTTGGGCGAAAAGCGCGTCTCCGAGCGGTCGGCGTGGCTTTCGAAGACGCCGCGGTCGTCGAAGAAGCCGCCGTCGGTCTCGAAGCTCTCGAGGCGTCCGCCGAAGGCGACGTCCCACTTCGGGTGGAGCTGCCAGCCGACCTGGGCGAACGCCGCCTGGATCAGGCTCTCGCCGCCGCTGGAGTTGCTCTGCGTCGTCCTCGCTCCGGCGGCGTAGTCGTCCGAGTCGAAGTTGTCGACGCGCAGCGCGTAGTGCTCGTAGCGGTAGCCGGTGACCAGGCTGACGTCGGGGTTGCCCAGCAGGCGGTCGTTCTGGAGCTTGACCTCCGCCGTCTCCCAGCCGGCCTCGTCGAAGTCGCGGACCGTGCCCGCCGGCGTGAAGGCGGGATCCGCCGGGTTGACGAGGGACGCCCGAGTCTCGTCCTCGACGACGTCGAAGTAGCTGACGCTGGCCTCCAAGTGCCAGCGCGCGCCGAGCGGACCCTGGACCCGGCCGCCGAGCAGCAGCGTGCGCCGGTCCTGGTCGTTGACCGCGAAGTCGCGTCCGCTCACGGTGAAGGCCACGCCGTCCTGGACCACGTCGCCGCTCCACAGCGGCTCTCCGCCGGGGCCGCGCAGGTAGGTCTCGACCGAGTCGTCGACGAGGTCGCGGACCTCGTAGCCGGTGTTCACGAGCACGAACCAGCCGCGCGGGAGCTCGTAGCCGAGCTTGAGCTTGAGCTGGTCCGTGGTCGAGGCGGTGGGGCCGGCGTTGCCGTAGAAACGGACCGGGTCCCCGTATTCGTCGGTGGACGGCAGCGAGCCGCCGACCGGCGTCTCGCCGCCGACGGGAGCGGCGCCGGCGCCGAAGAAGAACGTCTGCGGCTGGCTGTCGTTGGCCAGGTGGTTCGCGGCGGCGTAGACGCTGAGCTTGCCGATCTTGTCGCCGTAGGAGAAGAAGCCCTTGTAGCCGTTCTCGGCCTCGTCGAAGCCGAGGGCGTCGAAGCGCTGCTCGAAGAGCGAGCCCTCGAAGTGGAGGCGCCGCGCGGCGGGGATGCGGGTCTCGATGTTGACGACGCCGCCCATGGCGTTGCCGCCGTACTCGGCGGAGAACGGCCCGTAGACGACCTCGACGAAGCCCAGCTCGTCGGCGTTGACCAGTCCCCAGCGGGGGGAGCCGCTGAACTGGGTCTGCAGGAAGTAGTGGAGCGGGATGCCGTCGGCGAAGACCATCGTCCGCGTGGTCTGGAACATGTTCGAGCCGCGCATGCCGATGGTGCCGTTGGCGTCGCCGATGAAGCGACGCCGGATGATGATCGAGGGCTCGTACTTCACGAGGTCCTCGGTGGTCACCGCGGTGACCGGGGCCAGGTCCTCGGGCAGCAGCAGGCTGTCGGGGCTGGCGTAATTGGTCTCTTTCCGGCCTTCGCCCCAGACGGTGATCTCCTCGGCGACGGTTTCCTCGGCGGCGGGCTGCCGGGACTCGCCGCCGTCCGCCGCGGCGTCGTCCTGGGCGAAGGTGGGTCCCGCGGCGAGTGCCGCCGCCGCGGCCAGGACGAGCAGCTTCTCTCTCAGCTCCGTCATCTTCGACCTGCCTTTCGTGTCGGACACGCGAACTGGGGAGAAACCCTACACCGGCGGCGGCCGCTCGACGCGGCCGGTGCAGCCGACCCCCGGACCCGTGCAGCGAACGCCCGGATCGCCGCAGCGAACCGCGGGATCAGCCCAGATCGAGAAGCCGGCTGAGGGCCTCGCGGCCGGCGCGGCTCACCGGCACCTCCCGGCCCCCGCGGAGGACCGCCGCGTGTTCCTCGGGGCCCAGACGGCGGATCTCGACCAGCCGCCGCACGTTGACGATCGCCGAACGGTGGACGCGCACCCAGGCGTCCGGGTCGAGCCGCTCCTCCAGCCAGCGCAGGGAGCGCCGCACGAGGTGGCCGCCGCCGCCGGCGTGGACGCGCACGTAGTACCCCGCGGCCTCGAACCAGTCGACGTCGTCGACCTCGACGAGAAGCGTTCGGTTGCCTTTGGGGACGGCCAGCCGCTCCAGGAAGCTCGTCCTGCCGGCGGTGGCGGCACGCGCGACCGCGAGCATCCGCCGCCCGAGCTCGGAGAGCTCTTTGCCGGCCACCCGCGCCTTGGCGCGCTCGACCGCCTCCCGCAGCCGGTCCTCGGAATAGGGCTTGAGCAGGTAGTCGAGGGCCTGCTGCTCGAAGGCGCGCACGGCGTATTCGTCGTAGGCGGTGACGAAGACGACCGCCGGCAAGGGCCCCGGCGCCAGGCGCCGCAGCGCCTCGAAGCCGTCGGCCTCGGGCATCTGGACGTCGAGCACCAGGATGTCGGGCGAAAGGCGCCGCACCGCCTCCACGACCTCGACGCCGTCGGCGCACTCGGCGACGATCTCGATCTCCGGGTCGCCCGCGAGCACGTGGCGCAGCGACCGGCGGGCGAGGGGCTCGTCGTCGGCGAGCACCAGCTTCAGGCGGCGCGCGCCCTGGCGAGAGCTCACCGCGACCCTCCGGTCTCCCGCCACGGAATGGAGAGCGTGGCGCGGGTGCCCCGGCCGCCGGGGCTCGCGAGGTCGAGCCCCCAGCCTTCGCCGTAGAGCGCTTCGAGCCGCGACCTGACGTTGCCCAGCCCGATACCGTCGCCTTCCTTGGCGGTGAGGCCGGGGCCGTCGTCGGCGACCTCGAGCCGGAGGGCGGAGCCGTCGCGGGACGCCTCGATCGTCACCGCGCAGCGCCCCGAGCGGCGCTCCACGCCGTGGCGGATGGCGTTCTCCACCAGCGGCTGCAGGATCAGCCCGGGCACCGCGGCGCGCAGCAGCTCCGGGGCCACCCGGACCTCGACCTCGAGCCGGTCGCCGAACCTCGCCTTCTGGAGGTCGAGGTAGAGACCGACGTGCTCGAGCTCCTCGGCAAGGGTGACGAGCTGCCGCCCGCGGCGCTTCAGCGTCGCGCGCAAGAGGTCGCCGAGGCCGACGAGCATCTTCGACGCCGGGCCGTTGTCGCCGCTCCGGACCAGGGCATTGATGCCGTTGAGGGCGTTGAAGAGGAAGTGCGGCCGGATCTCGAGCTCGAGCGCGCGCAGCTCGGCCGCGGATAGCTCGGCCTCGAGCCGCGAGGCGCGGAGCCGGTCGCGGAACTGCTGCCGGCGCGACTGCGCCGCGTAGGCGAAGGCCAGGATCGCCACGTAGACGAGGAGGTCGAGGTGGACCCACTCGGCCATCAGGGCCGCGTACTCGGCGGCGAAGGTGTCCTCGCGCGGCACCGGCCGGAACGGGTCGAGGAGGCGCGAGAGCGCGGTGAGCGGCACCAGCCGCACCGCGTCGAAGACCAGCGCCGCGACGACGTGGACGGTGACGGCGCGCGCGATCCGGGGACGGCGCAGCGGGAAGCGCCGGTCGAGGGCGATCACCACCGGCGTGAGGACGATCCAGGCCGCCGCGCTTCCCATCTGCCAGAGCACGATCCGGCTCCAGCTATGCCCGTGGGCGCGCATGCTGAAGTAGAGGTGGTTGCCGATGATGAATCCGAAGAGCGCCCAGAAGAGCGCGACGGGCACCCACAGGCGCCAACCGCGAAGGGCGCCGATCCCTTCGGCGAGCCCCTCGACGGCCTTCGCGCCCTCGGCCTCGCGGCGCGGCGCGTCATTGGTAGGGGTAGGGCCGAGCTTCCTCAAAGCAGCTTGATCAGGGTCGCGATGGCGCCGATGCCGACGATCAGCAGCGCGCCGAGACGGACGAGCAGGCGCATCTCGAGCTCCTTGATGTCGCGCCTGACCCCGGCGATCTCGCGCTCGAGCTTGACCTCGAGCTCCTTGAGGTCACGGCTGAGCTTGATTTCGAGCTCCTTGATGTCGCGCCTGACCTCGGCGATCTCGCGCTCGAGCTTGGCGTCGAGCTCCTTGAGGTCACGGCTGAGCTTGACGTCGAGCTCCTTGATGTCGCGCTGGATCTCGACCGTCCGGAGCTCGAGATCCTCCTTCGTCACCATCCGCTTCTCCAGGATCGCGACGATGGCCTCGATCTGGACCTCGGCCTGGGCCTCCGGCACCCCGGCTTCGCGGAGCTTCTTCACGTAGGCATGGGTGTCGAAGGCGAGGGCTGGCATGGTCGTCCTCGGCAAGATCCTAGCACGCCTGGGCAAGTGAAGGGCGTACCGTCCGCGGCACCGTCACGAGCCTGTGAACGCGGTCGTCCGGTCGACGAAGCAGATGCGGTTGCCGAACGGGTCCAGGGCGTAGAAGGAGCGCTCGCCCCAGGGGCGGGTGACGATCTCGCCGGCCGGCTCGCCGTGGACGTCTTCCCGGCTCAGCTCGGCGCCGGCGTCGCGGCAGGCCGCGTAGGTCGCTTCGAGGTCGTCGACGGCGAAGTAGAGCCACTCCGGGTTGGGCCGCGGCTGGTAGCCGTCGCCGTCGGCGCGGGGGTCGAAGCAGGCGAGGATCACGCCGTCGCAGTCGAAATAGTGGCGTCCGGGGGAGACCCGCGTCCCGGGCTCGCCGAGCACGGCGGCGTAGAAGCGCGCCGCGTCCTCGACGTCGGAGACGGGCAGGATCACGCGGAAGAGCTTCGGCTTCAAGGGAGTCCTCCTCGTCGGTCGTCGCCCAGTCTACCGCCGGACGCCTGGACCTGGGTGGCAAGCTTCCCCAACCCGCACGCGGAACTACCAGACGCTCAGGAACAACCTCCCGGTGTGAATTGCCGCAGGCCGTCCCTCTTCGTCCCGAAGGGACGACCGCATATAGCGCAGGGTTTGAACCCTGCGTCGGGCGCGGTGTCCGGCGGCCGTGCAAGCAGCTCCGGGTTGAAACCCGGAGCCTGCCGATCCGCGGCTTCGCCGCGGAAATCCCCCCTGCCCCCCTTTTTCAAAGGGGGGTACCTGACGGCTCGCTTCGCCTCGCGCGTGCGCGGACGCACGCCCATTTCTCGTGAGTGCCGAGCCGATGGGCCAGCGAGGAGTCAGCCTCCCCCCTTTGAAAAAGGGGGGACCGAGGGGGGATTTCCGCGGAGGATCGCCCCCCTCTCGTCGACGAGTCTGCGCGTACCTGGAGGTCCAACGGCACTTCGATCGACGCGGCCGAGCGAAGGGTGGCAAGGTCAAGCCCGAGCAGCGGTGAAAGCATCTCTGAGCATGGGTGGCGTGTCTCGGCGATTCACCGGAGCTACACTTGGCCTTGCGCACGGAGCAGAGGCCGTTGGAGCGTCCTCGGCGGCCGAGCGGTGAACAGCCCTACGGGAGAGCAGGCGAGGACCCTCGTACAGCCAGACTGGACTAAGATGAGGCCGACCAAGGAGGACGACGACGTGCAGAACAGATACACCGCCGTGATCCAGCGAGAGGGAGACTGGTGGATCGGCTGGATCGAGGAAATACCGGGGGTCAACTGCCAGGAGGCGACGAAGGAGGAGCTTCTGGAGACTCTCCGGGTGACCCTCGCCGAGGCGATCGAGCTCAACCGGGCGGAGGCTCTTCGGGACGTCGCGGCAGATTACGTGGAAGAGCCGGTGCTGGTTTGAAGCGCACGCATCTGCTGAAGCACCTGAGCCGTCACGTGTGTGAGCTTCTCAGAGAAGGTGCCAACCACTCGTGGTGGTGGAATCCAGCGCTGAACAAGAGGTCCTCGGTTCCCAGGCACCGCGAGATCAGGGATCATCTGGCGCGCAAGATCTGCAAGGACCTTGGCATCCCGCCGCCCGGGTAGCTCCCCCGGCCGCTGACGTACGTTGAGCTGCCAAGACCTGGCAACGCGCCGGCAGAACTGGCCGGCGGCCAGCCGGATCTTGCCGGCTTGCCGCAGAATCACACACTCTCTATGACCAAAGATCAAACCTCAATCGCTCGGGGCGGCAGGGATAGTCGAGGTCCGCGCGGGTCACCTGCGGGCGAGCTCCTCGAAGAGATCCCAATTGTTTTCGATGAGTCGCTCGACGAAGTCCGCCGCGTCGTTCTTGAAGGCGCCATCCCAGGAGCCGGATTCCTCGGTTGAGCCGCGCCGACGGCGTAGCCAGGCTTCCACGGCCCCGACGACGAACGCATTGAGCTGCTCCCGGGCACTGCTTTGGGCTGCAATCTCCGTCGCCAGACGATCGGGAAGCTCAACGGTAAGAGTCGCCATGGTGCTCCTCGGGAAGTTGCCGCAGACCTGTCGTTCCCCGCGGCTCGCTCCAGCGTACCACACTCGGTCGGGTTGCCTGACGAGCAGGACCAGCGCCCGTCGTCCACCACGGACGCCTGACCCGCTTGGATCCACGAAACCGGCCGTCCGCGCCGCCTCGACATCGACGAGGAGGTCCAACGGCACCTTGATCGACGCGGCCGACGAAGGGTGGCAAGGTCAAGCCCGAGCACCGGCCCAACGAGAACGAGCATGGGCGGCGTGTCTCGACGATTCCCCGGAGCCGCACTTGGCCTTGCGCGCGGAGCAGAGGCCGTTGGAGGGACCTCTGCGGTCGTGCGTTGCACAGCCCTGCCGTTGACTCCTCCGCCGACATGGAGGAAGATCCGTACAGGAGTTGGACGATGAGAACCTACACAGCGGTCGTCGAGCAGGATCCCGGCACGCGCTTTTACGTTGGCTACGTCCCGGGCTTCGCTGGTGCCCATTCTCAGGGCGAGACGATCGACGAGCTGCGCGAGAACCTCCGCGAGGTGATCGCCATGCTGCTCGAAGACGGTGAGCCGGCCCTCGAAGGGTCCTTCGTGGGGATTCAGCAGATCGCGGTGCGCTGAGCGTGGGAGACGTCCCAGTCCTCTCGCCTGTCGAGGTGGTGAGGATCGAGCAGGGTGCCGCCGTCCGGATTTGCAGTGAGCGTCCGCTTTGATCGACGAAGACGGCCGTCCGCGCCGTTTCGACCCGTTTCCATCGACGAAACCGCGCGGACGCGAAGGCTTGACCCCCCTTCGATCGACGGATCCGTCCAGACGATGGTTTTGACCCCCCTCCTATCGACGATGTCGGCCATCCGCGCGGCTTTGATGCCAATCTGATCGACGAAACCGGCCGTCCGCGCCGTCTCGACCGGCTTTGATCGACGAAACCGGCCGTCCGCGCCGTCTCGACCGGCTTTGATCGACGGATCCGTCCAAACGTATGGGTTTGACCCCCCTGCCATCGACGAAACTGGCTGTCCGCGGAGGATTGCCCCCCTCTCGTCGACGAATCTGCGCGTACCTGGAGGTCCAACGGCACTTCGATCGACGCGGCCGAGCGAAGGGTGGCAAGGTCAAGCCCGAGCACCGGTGAAAGCATCTCTGAGCATGGGTGGCGTGTCTCGGCGATTCACCGGAGCCACACTTGGCCTTGCGCACGGAGCAGAGGCCGGTAGAGCGTCCTCGGCGGCCATGCGGTGTACAGCGGGCGCAAGGCAAGTTGGCGGCAATTCTTGCCGGCGTGGACGGCCGACCGGCAACGCGCCGGCAAGTATTGCCGGCGGCCGGCCGGATCTTGCCGGCTTGTCGCAGATACCTACACACTCTATGACCAAAGATCCAACATCTACGAGCTCGGGGCGGCAGGGAGCACCACACGGAAGCCCAGGACCTCGTCCCCGATCTCCGGGTCCCCCCAGTACCGGCTCGCAGCACGCTCCCCCTGCGCGACGTACCAGAAACCGCCCCCACGGATCACGCGGTACTCGCCGCCGGACGGACCCCAGGGATCGACCTGCGGCGCATCGCCGTACTCGCCATACCAGTCAGTCACCCACTCCCAGACGTTGCCGCAAAGGTCGTAGAGGCCCCAGGGGTTGGGTTCGAGCTGCATCACCGGATGGAGCTTCGTGGAGTTGCCATCGTACCAGCCCACGTTATCGAGCGTGGTCTCCTTGCCGTTGCGGTCGCAGTACGGGTGTGGACACCCGGCGCGGGCCGCATATTCCCACTCGGCCTCGGTGGGCAGACGGCCACCGAGCCAGGCCGCGTAGGCCATCGCCTCGAACCAGCTCACCGAGACGGCGGGGTGATTGCCTGGAGCGAGGGGAGCGTGCGATGGATCGAATCGAAGGTACTCGTTCGATGGATCGAATCGGCGGTATTCGGCGTTGGTCACCTCGTGCTTCTGTATGTAGAAGGCTGAGAGGGTGACCCGATGCTGAGGGTGCTCGTCATCGTCTCCCTCGCCCTCGGGGCTTCCCATGAGGAATTGGCCATCAGGGATGAGGACACGCTGGTTGAGCTTCTGATCCTCCGCCGCTGTCGGTGGTGTGACGCCGTGCTCTTGGTTGAAGCTTTGCCGGATCTTTTCCCCGATGTCGCGCGTTCGATCGCGCAGGTCGGGGTAGCGATGCGCGACGTCCTCGAGAACGAATGCCATCGCCCCGTAGATCGTGCGTGAGCGCACCCATTCAGGGTACCCGTCCTCGATCTCCTGGAGCTTCGCCTCCGCCAGAGCCAGGTAGGGGTCAGGGGCTTCCAGCCCGCCGACGCCCTTGACGATCAGCGCGCTTACTTCGGCGTCCCTCTCCTGCTGTCTTCGGAGGAATTGTCGCTGACCCGACGTGACCCACCAGCTTGCGAGCACGAGGAACAGGCCGGAGGCTGCCGCCGCTGCGGTCCACTGCCGCCGGCGGATCCGCCGCTTCCGCGACTGAATGATGGGCTCGACGAGGGTGTCGTGACTCAGCTCGTAGAAGACGCCGCCGAGCCGGGACTCGGCGCGCAGAAGGCGCGCGTCCACGAGCTGCCGAAGACGCTTGCTGGAGACCCTCAATTTCCTCCGGATCTCGTCTTCGTCCTCGGTCAGGCGCCGCCCACCGCTGCTGATCAAGCGTTTCTCGCACAGGCGCCGCACGCCACGCAGCTCTCGTAGCGATCCGATGCCGGCAAGCGTACGGTCATAGAAGCTCTCGAGCACGCGCTGCAGGTGGCGTTCGCCGCCTACGTCGGCTTCCGAGATCTCCACCTCGCGGCCGCCCTCGCTGGCGGCTTGGCGTGCCCTCACCTCCTCTTCCAGGTATTGGCAGATCAACTGGAGCTGGACGGGCTCCGCCTCGTCGCTCGCGACAAGCTCGTCGCCGTGTCGCTGCCTGGCCAGGAAAGCGAGGATCTGCGTCACCGCCTCCTCCCGGTAGGAGAACGGCACGGTCTTGAAAGCCTCGTCGGCAAGCCTCGCCGGTTCGATGATGGCGGCCTGGGCGCTGGCCCGATCCAGCGGACCGAGGCGGAAGCGGTGGTGGAGGATTCCCGGGATGTCCCGTGCCAGTTCCTCGAGGTGGGCGAGAAAGTCCTCGCGGAGCGAAATGACGATCTTGAGATCCGGCGGTCCTCCGTCGAGGTGACCGGCGTGCAAGGCCTGACCGGTCCCTGCCGACAGCCCGCGCACCAGCTCGGCGAGCTGGCCGATGAGCTCCCGTCGCCGGTCCGAGGTGTGCAGGGTGAAGAGCTCCTCGAACTGATCGAGAATCAGCACCGGCCGCAGAGCATCGTCGCTCTCGGACCAGAATTCGGCGGTCTTGAAGAAGTGCCAGAGACTCTTCTCGTCGCCGCTCACACAGTCCACGCGGGCCTCCCGCGCCGCGCGCCCGACACCGTCGAAGACCGCGGCGAGCGGACCGTGTTCCTGATCGGCAAGCCGCACGGTCATGGGGAAGTATCCTCTGGCGCGCAACGGCTCGCCGAGGCCGGCGTTGATCAGCGAGGTCTTGCCCATGCCCGACTTGGCGAACAGGACGACGAGACGCTCGGCCAGCACCAAGCTCAGCAAGGACCGGCTCTCCCGAGCCCGCCCGAAGAAAGTTCTGCGGTCGATTTCCTGGTCCTGGAAAGGCGCTGTTCCCTTGTACCGCTGGCCCGTCTGCTCGGCACTGAGGTTGGCCGGCCGGGGCCTCGAGTTCTTCGCGGCGTAGCGCAATGCAAGGAAAGTCCCAAATCCAATCCCTATTGTCCAAAGAAGAGAAATAAAAAAAAATGCGTAGAAGGCAAATCCAACGAGAAGAAGCAGAACGAGCGCAGTCATCACGGCAGCGGCTCGCCGCCGGGAAGGAGCAATCCGCGAGCCCAGGAACACGGAAGCCGCAGCCCCCAACGCACCTCCAACGGCCAGAAGGAAGTCTTGATGTTCCAGCGGCGCCCACGCCACGGCCAGGAAGACCGTCGCGACGAAGACTGATAACGCCACAGGTAGAAAGAGAATCCACCGGACGATCGCGGCCGCTCTTGAGCCTCTGGTCGGCATCGGATCGTTCCGCGCGCTGCCGGATCAGGCCGCGCCCGCCTGACGTTTGATGGCCCGCACCAGCTCCCGCATGCCTTCCTGTCGGCCGAGGTCGACGGCGTGGTAGCCGCCGAGCTGTTCGAGGAGGGGTCCGTCGTCGATCTTCACCGGAATGATGAAGTGTTTCACCAAGCGCCAGTCCTCCGCCCGCAGCGCGACCTTGATCTCCTTGTTGACGTAGGAAGCCTCGCGGCTCTTGGCAGCGAGCGCCCGGCTGTTGAGCACCACGAAGTGATCCACCCCTTTGATCGTCGCCTCGATGAGCGCGTCCCAGCGGTCGCCGCCGCGCAGCGATTCCTGATCGAGCCACGGGTCGAGGCCGGCTTGCTTCAGGGCGTCGTGGATTTCACTGGCGCGTTGCCGATCCTCGCTGGCGTGACAAATGAAGACCTTCGGAGCCGCCGACGCGGGCCGCCGCACGGCAGCGGCGACGCCTGGTCCGGCAGAGGACGGGAGGTAACGACTCCGCAGCTCCTTCACGAACTCGCAGACGTCGTCGTGGTGGGTAGCGACCTTGAAGTTCTCCTGGTAGAACAAGATCGCGTCGTTCGAGGACGGCCCGGTCTCTTCCTCCAAGGTCTCGACGGCAAAGGCCCGGCTGCCGTGCCGGAGGACCTTGAGCACGTGCAGCAGGATCCTCAGGTACCACTGCCGGAGGCCGAAGCCGAGGAAGAGGAAGAGCCGGCCGTTGGTGAGAGCCTCGTTGAGGTCGTTGGGAAGCGGCGGATTCCTCGAGATGAGCGCCGCCAGGAAGTCGAGGAGCTGGGTCTCGGTGAGGACGACCGATCGCGGCTCCGCGGCGTGACCATAGAGATGGAAGAGGACCGGCGCCTCGATGGTCGGCTCGGGCAGGAGCTCCTTGTTCGTCCCCCGGTAGTGATAGCGTTCCACGGCAGGCGTCTTGTCCGCCTCACGCAGCGCCGTCTCCATGCAGGGATCGTGGCTGCTGGTGACGATCCAGCGAAAGGGCAGGGCGGCGAGGTCGTCATGGAGAGTCGAACGCTGGCCCGCGAGCTCCTCGTGCCAGTGCGTGAGCTCGTCCTCGAGGAAGATCTCGCCTTCCTGGAGGAGATAGCGCTGCGAGACCCGGGCCAAGTCGCCGGCGTCGATGCCAGCCCGGTCACCGGTACCGCGATCGAGCCCCTTCAGCAATCGGCCGGTGAGGGCTCGCTGCGGTTCGCCACCGGAGGACGCCAACGGCAGGCCGGGCCCCAGGAAGAGGATGCACTCGCCGCGCTGAATGCCGAAAAGGAGCTTGTCCCAGTACTCGAATGCCACGATAGCGCGCGAGTATACCAGAGTCCTGGCACCGGTGGCGGGCCGGCTTTCCACGATCCACCGGCGATGGCGTGACGACCGGCGTGAGGATCTAGGGACACGTCTCGGAAATTGCACAACCTGCTGATTGCAAGGGCGTTATCGACGAGACTTCGTCTCGTCGACCCTCACCCCCAACCCCCTCTCCCAGGGGGAGAGGGGGCTCGAGCCCCGACATCTTACTCCCCTCTCCCTCTGGGAGAGGGGCTGGGGGTGAGGGTTCGCGAGCGAAGCGAGCTAAGTTCTGGAGACGCGAGATCGCCGAGTGGCTTCACGTCGAGCGGAAGCTGCGGCTCAAGCACCCCGAGGCCCGCGTCCTGTCGTGCCGCGGGCACCTCGACGCGCTCGGCTACCGCATTGCCCGCGGCGAGCTGCACGCGTTGCCACGGGCGTTGCTGCGCCTGCGGCGGCGAGCGGCGGCCGAGGTGGCACGGCCGCCCTGGCGGCCGGCGGCGGTCGATTTCGGCCGTTCGGTGGCGGCATCGGCCGGCATCGTGCTGTTTTGACCGGCTCGGCGGCAGATCTTGCCGGCGCCGACGATCGGTCGGCAATCTTTGCCGGCCGCAGGGGCCTCGAAGAGGGATCTCTTGCCGGCCCGATGCCGACCGGCCGGCGAATGCCCGGCAACTACGGCCGCCTTTGACCCTGGAGATGCCAAGACCTGGCAACGCGCCGGCAAGCATTGCCGGCGGCCGGCCAGATCTTGCCGGCTTGCCGCAGAACCACACACTCTCTATGACCTAAGATCAAACCTCAATCGCTCGGGGCGGCAGGGAGCACCACACGGAAGCCCAGGTCCCCGCTCCCGATCCCCGGGATCCCCCCGTCCCGGCCCGCAGCACGCGCCCACAGCGCGTCGCCCCCGAAACCGCCCCCGCGGATCACGCGGCCCCCGCCGCTGGGCGGACCCCACGGATCGACTTGCGAGCCATCTGGATACTTGGCGTACCAGTCGGCGACCCACTCCCAGGCGTTGCCGTACAGGTCGTAGAGGCCCCAGGGATTGGGCTCGCGTTGCATCACCGGATGGAGCTTGCGGCCCGAGTTGTCCGAGTACCAGCCCACCTTGTCGAGCGTGGTCGCGTTGCCGTGGCGGTCGCAGTACGGGTGTGGACATCCGGCGCGGGCGGCGTACTCCCATTCGGCCTCGGTGGGCAGGCGGCCGCCGAGCCAGGCCGCGTAGGCGTAGGCTCGGTACCAGTCGACGTCGACCGCCGGTAGATCGTCGTCCCCGGTATGGTCCGGCACAAGCTGTCGGAACTGGCGGTTGGTGACGGCGTGGACGAGCATCCGGAACGGCGAGATCGTTACCCGGTGCCGGGGGCGTTCATCGTCAGCCCCGGACCCATCGTCAGCCGTTCCCATGTCGAACGTGCCGTCCGGAATCGCGGCCCAGGCATCCTCGTCGAGGTCAGGAGGCGGGCACTGTCGCCGTAGAGGTTCGAGCAGCGCTTCGCGCACGGCAGCGGCTCCCTCGGCGGATCGCCCGACGAAGTAATCGAGCGCCCACACTGCCGCGCCGAGGGAATCGAGGTCGTCCGGCACGCTCTCGAAATAAGCTCCGGCGTTCTTCAACGCGCCGAGCACGATCTCTTCCCGCTCGTGGTCAGCCAGATTGAGTGGCCCCTGCTCGAAGAGCCGGCACCGGTCGTCGCGCTGGGCCAGCCGTTGGCCCACGAGGTTCCGCTCGCCGCAGGACACGACCAGGGCAGCGAGGGCCTCCAGCGCCTTCGGCGTTGCGCCCGAGCTCAACTGTCCGAGCAGCATGGTGCGTTCGTCCTGCTGGCGCTCCTCGCAGGCCGTCCACCAGCGCTGACGGTCCTGGTCCCAGAGCAGGGCCTCGGCGTGGACCCGCACGGCTTCGAAGCGCTGTGCCGGCAGGCGGGTGGCATGGAGCGTCTCCCCGGCGTGGTAGAGGTCGGTCATGATGCCGACGTAACGGCGCAGACGGAGCAGCTCCGGGTCGACGTCGAGCGCGCCGTGACGCCCCTCCTCCTCGACGATGCGCACCACCACCTCGGCCATGCGGTCGTGCGACAGCGCGCAGCAAAGCACTCCGTGCTCGTGCCGGGCCACGATCAGCCGAGTGTCGGCGGCGGCAAGACGCTCGAGCGTGGCCTCGCCCTCAGGGGCGAACGCCCGCGCCAGCTCGGCGGCGGGCAGACCGGCGCCGCGGCGGCCCTCGGCGTCGGCGAGCTCGCGCAGCCCCAGCAGCGCACGGGTTCGGGCGGTGCGGTTGTCGTCACCGCGGGTCGGCGGAAAGGCGCGGTCGAGGGCGACGCGCAGGTGGTTCTCGAGCGCCCTGGCGATAAGCTCGCCGACGTCCTCGGGAACCTCGACCGGACCGTCGCCGGCGCGCCGCCGCAGCTCCGCGAGCACCACTTGCAGCTCCGGCACGAGGGGCGCCTCCGGGCGTCGCGCCCGGCTCTCGGCAAAGGCCGCCGCCAGACGCTCGGGACCGTCGTCCGCGAAACGCAAGGCATAGCGTGGCTGTCCGCCCTCATCGGTGATCCCGAGAGGCGCCTCGATCGCGCTCCGGAACGCCGCCACGGCGTCGGCCGGGTCGCCGCCCGGGCGCGTGCCCAAGGTCGGCAAGGGCCAGTCCCGGCAGCGCTCGATACCGGAGAGGTCGTGTGGAAGGTGATCCAGACCCCGGACGCCGGCGCGACGCGCGTCGCTGAGGACGTCGGTAAGCCAGGCCCTGACCTCGCCGTGAAACTCCTGGCGGTAGGCGAGCAGCCAGCGCAGTGCCGGATCACCGATGGCCGGCAGGTGCCGGATCGACGCGGCGAGCAGCATGCCCACGCCGGCGCGGTGCCGGGGACGGCGGAAGACGTCCTCGAACTGGTCGACGAGCAGCACCGGCGCCTTGCCGGCGAGGAGCCGGGCCTCGCCGAACAGGGCGACGAAGGCGTCGGCGCCGGTTTCCTCGAGGGGCGGAAGGCCGTCCGGCCAGTCGTCGCAGACGAGGAGATCGCGGATCAGTCGTCGGCCGAGGCCGGCTTCGGCCGGATAGCGGTCGAGAGCGACGGGGACGCCTTCCTGGTCGAGGGCCGGGGCGAGACCGGCACGCAGCAGCGAGCTCTTGCCCGCTCCCGAGGGCGCGTGGAGCAGGAGGATCGGGACCGGGCCGCGCAGCAGCTTGCGCAGCTCGTCGATCTCGCGCCGGCGTCCGGCGAAGAGTCGCGGGTGGTCGTAGGGAAGCAGCACGGGATACGGCTCTTCGGGCAGCTCGAGCCGGCGCCGGCCGCGGAGACGGACGTCCGAGCCCCGCGGCGGCGGGTCGGGTCGGCGGTGACGGAGGAGCTCTTCGCGCACCTTGGACGCGAAGACGGGCAAAGGCGCTTCCGGTCCTTCCCACTCGAAGAACACCGCCGGCCGATCGAGCTCCCGCCGAAAGGTCCGGACCCAGGTCAAGGCGTCCCGATCCTCCTCCCAGAGCTTCCCGGGCCACATGTCGTCGGCCATGAGCACGAGGACGGGCTTGTCCGCGGCGAAGGCCGCGTCGAGCTCGAGCTTGGTGAACGAGCTCTCGCCGTCGCCGCCGCGCTCGGCTGGCGGCACCCCGCCGCGGCGCCAGCCGAGGATCGCCAGCACGAGGTCGGCGTCCGCGACCTTCTTCGCGCACGCCTCCACGACTCCCGCTGAGCCGTCGGTCCCGAAGTCCTCCATCCTCACAGGCTGCCATCCCAGGTGGGACACCACGTCACGGGCCGCGGCCCGATAGGCTTCGAGGTCCTCCGAGGTCGACGAGATGAAGACGCGCATGGCAGTCGAGATAGTGACGGTGCCCGCCCGAACGGCCCGCGGGCGGCACGTCGCTTGTCCCCCAGTCTACCGGCAGACTCCGTCTGCCGAAAAATCCCCCCTAACCCCCCTTTCATTAAAGGGGGGAACCTGACTGAGGGACTCTGAGCCCCCCTTTAAGAAAGGGGGGTGGGGGGGATTTGGCCGACGAAGTCGGCCTTCTCACGCGCGGCCTGAGGGTTTCCGGCCGGACGCCTAAGCCCGGACGACGTTGTCGTACGGCTCGCGGTAGACGCCGCGGGTGTCGATCACCAGGGCGGCGCGCTCGCGCACGCGCTCGTAGTCGACGGCGCGGTGGTGGGTCACGAGAACCACCGCGTCCTGGGCGGCGAGCGTGGCGTCGTCGAGCGGCACCGACTCGAAGGCCGGCAGCTCCGGCCAGGTGCGCATGCGCGGGGCCTTGGGGACGTGGGGGTCGTGATAGCTCACCCGCGCGCCCCAGCGCAGCAGCAGGTCGATGATCTCGAAGGCGGGGCTCTCGCGCGGATCGGCGACGTCGGGCTTGTAGGCGATGCCCAGGACCAGGACGGCGCTCCCCTTCAGCGGCCGGCCGCGGTCGTTGAGGGCCGCCTGGAGCTTGCCCAGCACCCAGCGCGGCATCTCCACGTTGACCTCGCCGGCGAGCTCGATGAAGCGGGCGCGCAGGCCGTACTCCCGCGCCTTCCACGCCAGGTAGAAGGGATCGACGGGAATGCAGTGGCCGCCCCAGCCGGGCCCCGGGTCGAAGCGCATGAAGCCGAAGGGCTTGGTGGCGGCGGCGTCGAGCACTTCCCACACGTCGATCCCCATCGCCTCGTAGACGGTCTTGAGCTCGTTGACGAGGGCGATGTTGACCGCCCGGAAGACGTTCTCGGTGAGCTTGGCGGCCTCGGCGGCGCGGGCCGAGGAGAGGCGCACGACCCTCGTGAAGACCTCGCCGTAGAGCGCCACGGCGAGCTCGGCCGACTCCGGGTCGGCGCCCCCGACCAGCTTGGGGACGGCGGTGGTGGCGAACTCGCGGTTGCCCGGGTCCTCGCGCTCGGGCGAGAAGGCGAGGAAGAAGTCGCGGCCGCAGTCGAGCCCGCCGGCCGCCAGCCGCGGCAGCACCAGCTCCTCCGTGGTGCCCGGATAGGTGGTCGACTCGAGCACCACGAGCTGGCCGCGGCGCAGGCGGCGCGCGATCTGCTCCACCGTCGCCTCGACGAAGGAGAGGTCTGGCTCGCGGTGGAGGTCGAGGGGCGTCGGCACGCAGATCAGGAGGGCGTCGGGCTCGCCCAGGCGTCCGAAGTCGGCGGTCGCCGTGAAGCGGCCGTCGGCGATGGCCCGCGCCAGGCTCTCGCCGTCGAGGTGGTCGACGTACGAGCGGCCGGCGTCGAGCGCCGCCACCTTCTGCGGGTCGACGTCGAAGCCGAGCACCCGGAAGCCCGCTTCCGCGAACGCCAGGGACAGGGGCAGCCCGACGTAGCCCAACCCCAGCACGCCGACCCGCGTGCGCCGGCCGCGGGCGTTCTCGAGCAGCTCCGAGAGCATGGGGGAGATCTCGCTCATCACGGTGCCGCCTGCGGAAACAGCTTGCGGATCTCGTCGTGCTTGCGAGGATCGAGCTCGACGGCGCGCGCGAAGGCGTCGCGGGCGGCGTCGCGGTCGCCCGCCGCGAGGTGGGCCTGTCCGAGATTGGCGTAGACCTCGGCGCGCGGCTCGAGCGCCAGGGCCTCCTCGAAGGCGCGCACGGCGCCGTGCGGCCGACCCGTCAGCAGGTACTGCCAGCCGCGCGCCACCGATACGTCGACCCGCGCCGGATCGAGCCGCCCGGCCGTCGCCAACAGCCGCAGGTGGTGCTCGCCCAACCGCGGCGGCAGGCGCCCCGCCCGGCTCGCCTGCTGGGTCGTCTTCTCCACCCCGGCGAGCAGACGGCTCGCCCGCAACGAGCCGCCCGCCGCCAGGAGCTGCCAGACCACCGCCCCCAGCAGCACGACGAACGCGAGCAGGGCGACCCGGCGAGGGCCGCGGGCCGGCGGATGCGGCTCTCCGGGCGCCAGCGCGCCGCTGAGCAACAGCAGATAGGGGTAGGCGACGATCGCCAGGTGCAGGGGAAAGGTGGCCAGCGCCAGCACCACGAGCGCCGCCGTGCCCGCGAGCACCAGGGTGACCTCGTCGGGCTCCGGGGCGTCACGGCGGCTCTTGCGCGCCAGCTCCCGGCCCAGGACGAAGAGGCCCCAGGCGGCGGCGAGCAGGCCGAGCGCGCCCTGCTCGGCCGCCACCTCCAGGACCTCGTTGTGGGCCGAGGCGAAGTGGGGGTCGACGTGTCCCTGGAAAAACGCCGCGCCGCGTCGCGAGAGGTCGAGCTTGGCCGCCGCGAACTCGGTGGTGAAGGCACCCGGACCGACGCCCAGCCAGGGATGGCCCGCGAACATCCAGCGCGCCGCCCGCCAGCCGTCGAGCCGGCCCGTGAGGACGGTATTGAGCTTGCCCGCCGCCAACAGCTCGGCCTTGCTCGCCACGCGCTGGCGCAAGGGCTTGACCGCGAGCCCGATGGCGCCGCCCAGGAGCGCCAGGACCGCGACCGCGGCGAGCAGACGCCGGCGCTCCGGACGCCGTGAGCTCAATCGCCGTGACCACAGCACCAGGCTCGCCGCGATCAGAGCGGCCAGCGCGGTCAACGTCTGGGTCAGGGCCATGGCGTAAAGACCGACGACCAGCGCCAGGCCCCACGCCCAGCGCGTCCGCCGTGACCGGGCGCCCGAGACGCCGAGCTGGGCGACGAGCAGCGGCAGGACCAGGTAGGCGGCGAGATCGAAAGCGCCGCCGGCGAAGGACGTCAGGCCCTGGCGCTGGCGCGCGCCGCCGACGAAGGCGAAGGGCTCCCAGAGGCGGTGGAATTGCAGGATCACGATCACCGACAGCACCGTCGCCGGAATGGCCGTCGCGGCGAGCAGGCGTCGCCGCTCGTCGGGCCGCAGCGCCAGGCTCCAGAGCGCCAGCGCGGCCGCGCCGATCGCCAGCGACGCCAGGCCCTCGCGGGCGTGGAGCGGGTGAGCGCTCGCCGCCGCGGCGAGGGCGGCGGCGGCGAGCAGGGGCACCGTCGCCTGCACCGCCGGGTGCCGGCTCAGGCGCCGCCACCCGAGCTCCCCGGTGCGCCGCAGGCGAAGACAAAGGAGAGTCAGCGAGACGAGGGCCAGCGTCTCGCTCAGGACCTCCTTGGGCAGGCGGAAGCTGTCCTTGGCCATGGGATCGAAGACCAGCGGCGGCACCAGGACCAGGAGCCAGAGAGCCAGCAAGGCGAGGCGGTCGGTGAGCGGTCGGGCCGCGGCCGGTCGGGCCGCGGGCGGCGTCGGCCGTGCCTGGCGGCGGCGTTTCATCCGCGGCTCATTCCTCCACGGCTTCGGCGCCGCCGGCGACCGGCGTCTGACGGAAGTAGCGCTCGATCAGGTCGAGGGCGCGGCGGGTGTCGTCGCCGGGCTCGACGACGCGGCTGAAGAGCGTGCGGTAGGTGTGCTGCAGGGTGGCGAAGTCGCGGCCCCGGACCAGCTTGACCAGCTCGTCGAGGACCCGGACCGAGGTCGTGCCGTAGGCCTCGTTGCGCGCCTCGCGCTCGAGCAGCACGAGGGCGAAGAAGAGGTGGTCGGGCAGCTCCTTGCCCGACTCGAGGACCCGCGAGGTCAGCGGCTCGACGTCGACGCGCCCGGCGGCCGGGCGGCCATCCGCGGGGCGGCCATCCGACTCCGTGCCTTCGGCGGCCGGCGTGACCTCGCGCGGCTTCTCCTCGGCGCCCGGCTCGAGCTGGGGCATCGCCGGGACTTCCTGGCGGTCGAAGTAGAAGGGCATCGACCGGAGCTGGCGAGTGAAGCGCGAAAAGAGCAGGAAGAGCTCCTTCTCGGAGGAGAAGTTGCCCACGAGCTGAGCGTTCTTGCCGATCTCCAGGCTCTTGGTCTCCTGGAGCACGATCCGCGCCTGCGCCTTTTCCTCGAGCTGGATCGACTGCGCCTTGACCTTCCAGGAGGTGAGGCTACCCTGCACGTAACAGGCCCCGGCGCAGCGCACGGAAACGGCCTCCACCTCGGCGTTGGCCTCGATGCGGATGGAGCCCCCGGTCGACTCGATGACGCCGTAATGGCCGGAGTTCTGGATCACCAGGTTGCCCGGCGTGCGCACCGAGAGCTGGCCGTGGGCGTCGACGGAGATCTCCGTGCCGCTGGGGATGATCATCGTCGGGGCGTCGGTCTTGCTCATCGTGGGTCTCCGCAGCGGAATCCTATCCGCTTCTTTCTATAATCGCGATGATGAAACGGTCGCCGACCTCCAGCGTCCCACGCCGGCGCGACTGGTACAGCGTCCCCGCGGGGTCGCTGAAGGTGATCGGCGTGCTGGCGCTGGTGGCGGCGGCCGCACGCGCGAGGTCGTCGTCCTCTGACCCCTGATCTCCATGGATCCGCTCCCCGCCGCTCGCCAGGACCTCTCTCTCGTAACCGGGAGAGAGGTCGCCGCGGTCACGGCTCTGCTCGCCATCGTCCTGGCCCTCGCCTACGGCAACGTCGTCTTTCGCGGCCGTTCCCTCGTCTACTCGAACAACTACAATCCGCTCGACTTCCGCTACCTGGAGGCCAGCTACGGGCCGGGTTTCGTGCCTTCGCGCAAGTGGACGGCGCGCAACCTCCTGCCCTACGCCAATTTCCACGATCCTGACGCGGTGTGGGGGCAGTGGGAGCCGTCCGGCGAGCTCTTGCGCCAGGGCCTGCTCCGGGGCGAGTGGCCGCTGTGGGACCCCTACGTGGGCGCGGGCGCGCCGGCGATGACGAACCTGACCCCCGCGTTTTTCTTCCCGCCCTACTTCGTCATGGTCCTGCTGGGGAACACGACGCTGCTCAAGAACGCCTACTTCCTCCTGCTGTTGCTCTGCTCAGGGCTCTTCACCCACCTCTTCGCCCGCCAGCACGGCCTGGCGCGGGAGGCGAGCTTCTTCGGGGCACTCGTGTGGATGCTCTGCGGGGGTCTCGGCCAGAACGTCGGCTCGTTCCTCGGGCAGACCGCCGCCTGTCTGCCCTTCGCGCTGTGGATGACCCGGCGCCTGCTCGAGCGGCCGTCGCCGCGGCGGACGGCGGCGCTCGCGCTCGCCTACGCGGCGATCTCGCTCGCCAGCTTCCCGCCCTTGCTGGTGGCGATCTTCTCCCTCTCGCTCCTCTACTTCGGGCTCATGATCGCCGCGCCGCGCCGCGCCGGCGCCCGCGGCCCGGACCGCCGGCGGGCGAGCGGCGCGTTGCTGGGGGCCATTGCGCTCTCCCTGGGCCTGGTGGCGTTCTACTATCTGCCGTTCCTCCACCTGGCCGCCGACGCGCCGGCCCAGGTCGAGGCGACCTACCGCGACGCCGCGCTGGCGGCGGTCGAGCCGGTGGCGCTCTTGGAGCTCGTCTCGCCGACTCTCCTCGGGGGAACGAAGGTCTGGAGCAAGGTGCCGGTGCGTGCTTCCACCTCGAGCTTCATCGAGCTGCCGTACGTGGGGATCGTGGCCCTGCTCGCGGCGCTTCTCGCGGGTCCCTGGGAGATTTCCCGGAAAGGGCGCCTCTTCGCATTCGCGCTCGCGGCCGCCGTCCTCGTGACGGCGAAGCTCCTCGGCCTGCCGCCGGTGCAGTGGACAGGCTTGCTGCCAGGGCTGAAGAACATCCACTTCGCGGTCTACTTCGGCATTCCGCTCGACTTCCTCGTAGCGCTCCTGGGAGCCATGGGGCTGGACCACCTCCTCGCCGGGCGGGTGCGGCCGGCGCGGGCGTTGGCAGCGCCGTTTTGCGCCGCGGCCGTGCTCCGGACGTTGCGGCGAATGGGCACGGAGCGCTTCGTCGAGTGGCACGAGTCCTACGCCCGCTGGTTGGGCGAGTGGCGGCTGCTCGTGGTCCTGGCGCTGGCGGTCTCGGCGCTCTTCGTCGCCGCATCAGGGCGTCGGCGCTCAGCTCCCGCGCGCCGCCGCCTCGTGCTCGCGGTGACGGCCCTTTTCCTCGTCGAGGGCGTCGCCCACACGTACTACCCGCGGCAGAAGGCATTCGACGTCTGGCGCCATCCGCCGCCCTACGTCGAGCGGCTGAAGTCCGAGGCGGGCGCGGGACGCGTCTTCGGCGTGTTGGCGCTGCCCCCCAATTCGAGCTCGGCGTTCGAGGTCTTCGCGCTCGATTCGCTGATGACCTTCAACTCGCCGCGCGTCTTCGAGCTCTACCGCCGATTCGCGGCGCCCAGGGCTTACATCTTCATGCGCGAGGCCGAGCGCCTGCCCCCGGAAAAGGTCCTCGACCGGGCCAACGTCGAGGTCCTGGCGCTCCGGCACGACGCCCAGAGGCCGATTCGCCAGGCTTTGACCCGCGGCTACGAGGAGATCTACGACGACGGCTACGTGAGCCTCTACCGCCGGCCGAGCTCGCCGCGGTACTACTTCACCAGCCTCTACCGGGTGGTCGCGCCGGAGGAAGCGCTCGAGACGGCGGCCGCGGCGCGTCCGCCGCGCAAGGTCGTCCTCGAGACGGCGCCCTCGTTCCGACGCCGGCCGAACGAGCCCGGCGACCCTCCTGTCGAGGTCTTGGAGCTGCGCCGCAACGGCTACGCGCTGGCCGTGGACGCGCCGCGACCCGGTCTCGTCTACTGCTCGGAGAGCTGGTTTCCCGGCTGGCGGGCCACCGTCGACGGGCGGGAGGTTCCGATCCTCAGGGCCAACTACGCCTTCCGCGCGGTCGAGGTGCCGGCGGGCCGCTCCCGCGTCGAGCTGTCCTACCGTCCGCCCGGGCTCGCGGCGGGGCTGGCGGCGTCGGCGGTGACCGTCGTGGTGGTGCTGGTGCTGCTGGCATGGTATCGGCGGCGGCCGATCAAGTCCTCTCGGCCAGACGACGCAGCTCCCGTTCGGCCACCGCGAGCATCGCCAGGTCGACCTCGGGGGTCGACTGGATGTCCTTGAGGAGCTGGCGCAGACGCTCCACCTCGGGGTGCTTGCGCGCCCACAGCTCGATCGCCGCCTTGGGACGGCCGTCCTCGCTGGCGACCACCACCTCCTCAGGTTGTGCTAAGCTCAGGGCCGCGAGGTGCCCGGGAAGGGTATGGGATTCGATCCGTACCGTCCCGGTACCTTCTGAGCCGTCGCTCATGAGCGCCACGAAGGACGTGTACGGATTTGCAAACAGTCGCCGAGATGCCGGAATACCTGCGCCGATCCAGACGGCTCCTCTCGGAGGCCGCCTGCGAGGAAGTGGTCGACTTTCTCGCTTCCGAGCCGGACGCCGGCGTCCTCATTCGTGGAACGGGTGGCATAAGGAAGCTTCGATGGGACCGAGAAGGAATGGGCAAGAGCGGTGGCGTTCGTGTGATCTACTACTACCACGACGCAAGTATGCCCCTCTATTTGCTAACGATCTTCGGCAAAGGCGAGAAGAGCGACCTTACGAAGTCGGAAGCAAAGTGTCCTTTCGGCAAGCGTGCATGACAGCCGGTGAGGGCGGCGGCTATCGTCGGTGTCCAACGAAACGACAACGGAGGACAGCCGATGAAGCGAGGATCCCACCGAGCCCCAGGCAGCCTGAGTGAG
>Ga0299906_10000533_pt1 | contig 35008 bp, 31 predicted proteins | sample RVTome_14_FD_200259 | JGI IMG/M metagenome (GOLD analysis project Ga0299906, IMG submission 200259) | Soil microbial communities from uranium-contaminated site in the Upper Colorado River Basin, Wyoming, United States - RVT145D125 (version 2) ... | reverse complement strand
CAGCGGGCGTAGAGGCGCGTGGTCTCGACGAGCTCCGCGGCCACCACCCACTTCGGCTGCTTCCTGCGCAGTCCCGAACCGGGAAAGAGCGCGAAGCGGATGCCGCGCGCGCCGAGGTATTCGCCCGCCTCCTCGCCCTTGCAGCCGATGTTGCCGAGCAGCCCGGCGATGAGCGCGCGGTGCACCTGCTCGCGCGTCGCGGGGCGCGGGTTTACGCGCAGGCCCATCTCGCCCGCGAGCGCGGCGAGCTGGCGGTGCACGTCGCGCCATTCGCGCAGCCTCCTCTGCGACAGGAACTGTGCGTGCAGCGCCTGCGCCAGTTTACGATTGGACTTGCGGTGCTCGACGGCGTCCCCGAAATGCTCCCACAGCTTGAGCAGCGCGAAGAAGTCCGACTGCTCGTCCTGAAATCGCTCGTGCGCCTGGTCCGCCGCCTCGGCGCAATCGAACGGGCGCTCGCGCGGGTCGCCCACTTCCAGCGCCGCCGCGATGATCAGGATCTCGGCGAGACACTGCTCGTGCCCGCCGGCGATGATCATGCGCGCGACGCGCGGGTCGATGGGAAAGCGCGCGAGCCGACGCCCCATCCCGGTCAGTGCGTTGGCCTCGTCCACGGCGCCGAGCTCGGCGAGCAGCTGGTAGCCGTCCGCGACCATGCGCGGGGCCGGAGGGTCCAGGAACGGAAAGCGCTCGACGTCGGGAAGCCCCAGCGCCTTCATGCGCAGGATGACCCCCGCGAGCGAAGAGCGCAGGATCTCGGGGTCCGTGTAGGGCGGGCGGGCGCGGTAGTCCTCCTCGGAGTAGAGCCGGATGCACACCCCCGCCGCCACGCGCCCGCAGCGCCCGGCGCGCTGGTTAGCGGACGCCTGCGACACCGGCTCGACTTGCAGCTGCTCGACCTTGTTGCGGAAGCTGTAGCGGTTGACGCGCGCGAGCCCCGTGTCCACCACGTAGCGAATGCCGGGTACGGTCAGCGAGGTCTCGGCGACGTTGGTCGCGAGCACGATGCGGCGCGTGCCGCCGGTGTGGAACACGCGCTGCTGTTCCTCGAAGGAGAGCCGGGCGTAGAGCGGAAGTATCTCCACGCCGCCGGGAGGGTGCCCGCGCAGCGCGTCCGCAGCCTCGCGGATCTCGCGCTCGCCCGGCAGGAACACCAGAATGTCGCCACCGCCCGGCTCGCGCGCGAGCTCGTCGACGGCATCGAGTATGGCGTCGTCCAGATCTTGTTCGTCATTATCGTCACCGCGCGCCGAGCGCGGGCGGTAGCGCACCTCGACCGGGTAGACCCGTCCCGACACCTCGATTACCGGCGCGCCGCCGAAGTGCCGGGAGAAGCGCTCTGCATCGATCGTCGCGGAGGTAACGATGAGCTTGAGGTCGGGGCGCCGCGCCAGCAGCTCTTTTGCGTAGCCCAGCAGAAAGTCGATGTTGAGGCTGCGCTCGTGCGCCTCGTCGATGATGAGCGTGTCGTAGGCGCGGAGCCAACGGTCGCCCTGGGTCTCGGCGAGCAGGATGCCGTCGGTCATCACCTTGATGTAGGTGTCGGGCGAAACGTGGTCCGAGAAGCGAACCTTGTAGCCCACGGCGTGGCCGAGCGGGCTCGCGAGCTCGGAGGCGATTCGCGCGGCGACCGAGCGCGCCGCGATGCGCCGCGGCTGCGTGTGGCCGATCATGCCCGCGACGCCCCGGCCGAGCTCGATGAGGATCTTGGGAATTTGCGTGGTCTTGCCCGAGCCGGTCTCGCCGCACACGATCACGACCGGGTGCTCACCGACGGCGCGCGCGATCTCCCCGCGCCGGGCGACGACCGGCAGCTCCTCCGGGTAGCTCGGGCGCGGCAGGTTGGCCCGCCGCCGCTCCAGGTCGATCGACTTCAGATCCTCAGGCTGGGATTGAGCGTGTAGAGGCCGGTGATCGCCGCCTGCGCGATGATATGGCCCTTCATCGCCGCCAGCACTTCCGGGCCCTTGAAAGCGCCGGCCACGGCGCAGCGCGCCATGTCGAGCGCATAGAGCGTGAAGACGTAATGGTGCGGGATCGTGTCGTTCCACGGCGGACACGGCCCGTCGTAGCCGAAGTAGTTGCCCGCCATCTCCTTGTCCGAGGCGAACCACGCGGTGTAGTCGTTCAGGCCCTGGCGCGTACCGTGCAGACTTTCCGGCCCGGGCTTGCCGCGCGGCTTGACGCCGCTCGAGAACTCGCCCTCCCTGATCTGCAGCGTCGCCGCCGGCAGGTCCACCAGAATCCAATGGAAGAAATCCACGCGCGGCAGCTGCGCGGAAATGGTGCGGCCTTCCTTGTTGACGTCGTCGGGCTTGCTGGGCACATCCGGGTCATGGCAGAGCAGCACGAGCGACTTGGTGTTCGGCGGTACATCCATCCATTGCAGGTGAGGATTGAGGTTCTTCCCGAGCGTCACCCGCGACTTGGGGTCCGGCGCGCAAAACGCGAATTCGGCCGGAATTTTCTTGTTGCTGATGAAGGACTTGCTGCTGAGTCTCATGAACATCTCCTACGGGGAATGCGGGGGAATTATATACCGGCCACCGGGTGAACGAGTGCATTCATCCGCGAATCCCGCTCCGCCTTGGGCAACGCCGCCAGTTCCTGCACCGCGGCGTAGAAGCGCGCAAGGTTGCCGCCCTCGCGCGCGAGCAGCGCCTCGAACGCCGGAACCTGCTGCGAATAGACGGCGACCGAGGCGAGCTGCGCGTTATTGGGCGTGCCGGCGAACCAGGAATCGTAGCCGGTGAATCCGCCCCACCCCGCCTTGCGCGATCGGTACTCGGATGCGAGCTCCGCCAGGATCGCGCGCTTGCGATCCCGCAACGCATCCGGCGCAAGGCGCGTGCGATAGAGCGCGTCGAGCCGCTCGCGGTAGTTCTGGACCAGGCCGGAAAACTCCCCGCGGATGCGCCGGCGCTGGTCGAATTGCCGCAACTGTTGCGTATCGCCGCCGACCGCGAGCCAGCGCCGCACGCCTTCCTGCTCCACCGCCGCCGCAAAGGACTCGTTGAACACGGTGTCGTCGCGAGCGTAGGCGACCTGGTGCGCGAGCTCGTGGAAAATCAGCCGCGCGATTTCGGCATCCGGATAATCGATGAAGGTATTGAGCACGGGATCGGCAAACCAGCCCAGGGTCGAATAGGCGGGCACCCCGCCGATGTAGACGTCGTACCCTTCCCCGGCGAGTCCCGCGGAATACCGCTCCGCATCCTCCCTGGCGAAGTAGCCGCGGTAGCTCACGCAGCCCGCGAACAGGAAGCACGATTGATGCGGTTGCACCGAAAACTCCGGCGCGGCGAACACGATCCACACCACGTGGGAACGGCCAAGGTCGGCGTAGCTCCGGTAGCTCGCGTTGTCGGGAAGGCTCAGCTCGCGGCTCGCGAACGCCCGGATCTCAAGCACCCGCGCGAGCCGCTCTTTCAGTGCCGTCGATACTGCCGGATCTGCAATCACTTCCTCGACCGGCCGCTCGCGCCGCCAGATGTCGAGCTGCCCGCTCACCGACTGGAAGTAGTAGCCGACGTTGGCGCACCCGCTCAGGAGCAGGGCGAAGCACGCGGCGACGATAAGAATTCCGATTCTCTTGGCGTCTTGGCGGTTCATTGATGGACAAAGGTCCCATCGCGCAAGAACGCGCAGACCTGCCGCACGACGGCGCGCGAGGTCAGCATGCCGAAGTGGTTGACGTCGAGAACGATGTGATCGCGCATCGCCGGCAGGCGCGTTTCGGCGACGCTCACCACCCCGTCGCTCGGCGCAGGCAGGTCGGGCGCGACGATGCGGCCGATGCCGACCGGCATGCGGCCCGCGATAACGCCGATCTCCCGCCCGCTCCCGAATCCCAGGTGCGCGGCCTCATGCCACTCCGGCGCGCTGCGGCCGAGCGCCGCGCGCCCGCCGGGCAGCCGCGCGAGCCGCCGCGCCGCGAGACTCCCGGCGACGGGCGAGCCGAGCAGCACGGCGCGCCCCGGCGCGAGCCCCGGCGTGCGCTCCAGCATGCGCAGGACGATCAGCCCGCCGAGGCTGTGCCCGACGAAATGCAGCCGCGGCGCGGCTATGGCGCGGCTGAAGCGCGCCAGGCGCTCCGCGTTCTCCGCGAGCGTGAGCCGCATCGAGGGATAGGAATAAGCGAGCGCGCGGTAGCCGTGGCGCGCCACCCGCCGCCGCATCAGCTCCATCACGATGCCGTGCACCCACAGGCCATGTACCAGCACTACGGTTTCCATATCGAGAGGCGTGATCCACGACCTTCGCGTTCACGCGGCGGTGCCGCGATACACCGTAACCTGGTCCGCGGCGAGGTGGCTGATATCGCCCCACAGCTCGAGCCGCCAGGCGCCGCGGCCGTAGCCGTAGCCGAAGATATTCAGGCTCGCGTTGATCAACGGGACCGGGCGCCGCGCCCCGTGGTCGAGGCCGTGCGCCGCACGGTAGAGCGAGTCGAGCACGAGCCCGTGCGTGACGACTACGACCTCGCCGCCAGGGTGGCAGCCGGCGATTTCGGCGAGACAGCCGATACAGCGCTCGGTGAAGCTGCGCGCGCTCTCGCCGCCGGGCACCGCGTAATCCGGGTCGCGGCTCGCGAAGCGGGCATGCTCCTCGGGATAGCGGGCGACGATCTCCTCGGCCGTGAGCCCCTCGAAGATGCCGAAGCGGCGCTCCTGCAGCCGCGGATCCGCCACGGCCTCGCGGCCCGTGTGCTCGGAGATCGCGCGCGCCGTGTCCCACGCGCGGGCGAGATCGCTGGTGTAAAGCGCGGCAAACGCGTGGCCCGCCAGCCGCCGGCCCAGGGCCCGCGCCTGCTCGCGGCCCACGTCCGAGAGCGGCGTGTCGGTCGTGCCCTGCATGCGCTTCTCGCGGTTCCACGCGGTCTCGCCGTGGCGGATCACGATCAGCGTCGTTTCTTTCATTGCTTCTCCAGAAACGCCGCGATGCGGGCGACGCCTTCCTGCAGCCGCTCGATCGAGTTGGTGTACGCGAAGCGCACGTGCCGCTCCGGCGCGTTGGCGCCGAAATCCACCCCCGGCGTGATCGCCACCCCCGCCCGCTCCAGCAGGTCGCGCGCGAAGCCGAAGCTGTCGCGCGTGAGCTTGCCGCAGGCTGCATAGACGTAGAACGCCCCCTGCGGCGTCACCGGGATCTCGAAGCCGAGGCCGCGCAGCGCCGGCACCAGGTAATCGCGCCGCGCCTGGAATTCCCGTCTGCGGCTCTCCAGTATCGCGAGCGTCTCGGGCGCGAACGCGGCGAGCGCAGCGTGCTGGGCCGGAGTCGGCGCGGCAAGATAGAGGCTCTGCGCCAGCTTGTCGAGCGCTCCTACGGCGCGCTCCGGCGCAACCATCCAGCCGAGCCGCCAGCCGGTCATGTTGAAGTACTTGGAGAAGCTGTTGATGATGAATGCGTCGTCCGCCAGCGCCACCGCGGTGGTGTATTCGCCCTCGTAGACGAGCCCGTGGTAGATCTCGTCCACGATCAGCGTGCCGCCCTTCGCGCGCACGATCTCCACCATCGCGGCAAGCCGTTCTGTCGAGATCAGCGTGCCGGTGGGATTCGAGGGCGAGGCAACCAGCGCCGCCGCGGTGCGCCGGTCCCAGTACCGCTCGAGGTGGGCCGGAGCGAGCTGGTAGCCGCTCTCCGCGCCAACCGGCACCGCGCGCGGCACGCCCTCGACCACGCGCACGAAGTGGCGGTTGGCGGGATAGCCGGGGTCGGCGAGCAGTACCTCATCGCCCGGATTGATGAGTGCCGCGCACGCGAGCATCAGCGCCGCGGAGGCGCCGGTGGTGACGAGAACGCGCGAGGGCGCGAGCGCGACGCCGTAGCGCGAATGATAATAGCCGGCGATCGCCTCGCGCAGCTGCGGCAGGCCGGGCGTGGGCGTGTAGAAGAGCTCGCCCTTCTCCAGTGCCCGCACCCCGGCGCGGATGATCGGCTCGGGCGTCGGGAAATCCGGTTCGCCGATCTCCATGTGGATGACGGAGCGCCCCTGCGCTTCCAGCTCGTGCGCCCGCGCCAGCAGCGCCATCACGTGGAAAGGCTCGATCTCCGCGACCCGCCGCGCGAGGCGCATCCCCGCCGCCGGACGGGTTACCGCGCGCTTCCCGATTTCCCTTCCTTTCCGAGGCTGAACGGCCCGGAGCCCGCGGCCATGATGAAGACGAGCGCGCCGAGGATGGACAGGTTCTTCATGAAATGATTGAGCTGATTCGAGTACTGCGCCGCGTCAACCGCCCAGAAATTATGGAACACGAGCGTGGCCGCGAGGGTGAAAACGGCGAGCAGCAGCGCTCCAAAGCGCGCGTGCCAGCCGAGCAGCACCATGAGCCCTCCGCCGAGCTCGAACGCGATCGACCCGACCAGCAGGAATTCGGGAAACGGAAGCCCCGCCTTCCCCATCGTCGCCGCCACCGCCGTAAAGCCCGTGATCTTCTGGTACCCCGACAGCAGAAACAGCGGGGTGATCAGGATGCGCCCCACCACCGGCCCGTAGGCCTTCACCAGGTTGCACAGTGCTTGCATGCGCGCCGCTCCTTTATTGGAATGCGGGGCATATGCTGCCCCACCTCCGGACCAAAGACAATCGGCGGGGCCGTAGCCCTGCCGCCGTCCCGGGTAATAAGTGAAGGGTGATGCGTCCGTCACCGGTCCCAATAGGGCTCCGGCGAAAATCGCTCGACGAGGAAGTCCACGAACGCGCGCACCTTGGGCGAAAGGTAGCGCGTGGGCAGGTAGACCGCGTAGACGTCGCTGCCGAATGTGCCGTGCGGCCGGTACTCGCCCAGCACCCGCTGGAGGCGCCCCTCGCGCAAGTCCGCCCCGACGGTGAACGTGGGCAGCAGCGCGACGCCGAGGCCTTTGAGCACCGCTTCACGCAGCGCCTCGGAGTTGTTGACCGTGAAGTTGCCCGTCACGCGCACCGCAGTGTCCCCTGCCTTCGAGGTGAAGCGCCACTCGAAGGAAGATTCGAGGAACGAGTAGAACAGGCAATTGTGGCGTTCGAGGTCCAGTGGCGTGCGCAGCGCATCGTGCTGCTTCAGGTACCCGGGCGCGGCGCACACCGCCCAGCGCACCGGCGCCAGGCGGCGAGCAACGATGTTGGGCGCCTGCTCACGCGCCATGCGTATCGCAATATCGAACCCTTCTTCAGCGAGATCCACCGCCCGGTCATTCATAACGATTTGCACCGCGACCTCGGGATGGCGCGCGATGAAATCCGGGATGGCCGGCGCGATGTGCAGGTGGCCGAAAGCCGCGGGCACCGTCACCTTCAGCACGCCGCGCGGCTCGGCGTGGAGGCGCGAGACCGCGAGCTCGGCCGCCTCCGCCTCCGCCAGCATGCGTGCGCAGTGCTCGTAGAACGCGGTGCCCACCTCGGTCAGGCTGAGCCGCCGCGTCGTGCGATTGAGGAGCCGCGCCTTGAGCGAGCGCTCGAGCTGCGCGACCTGCTTACTTACCGACGATTTCGAGATTCCCAGCCGTTGGGCTGCTGCAGAAAAGCTCTTTGCTTCCACGACCTTGGCAAACACCATCATGCCCGTCAGCTTGTCCATGATCTGCCTTCCATTGTTACTTTATAGAAACAATCATATTCCATTCTAGTGGATTGTAAAACTCAGGAAACAACCTATCATTCGTTCAAGGATGCGGCGCCGGTGCGCCGCACTGGAGCAAAAGGAGTCTCAAATGGAAGCAATCGTCAGCAGGAATACGGTTCGATTGGGCCCCGTCGCGGCTGACTGGCTGCGGGCAACCCGGCGGATGCTGAGAGCGTTCGCGCGCGCTGCAGGCTACGTGCTGGTCAATTACAGCAAAGCCGCGCTGATGCTCAGAGGCCGCGACCGCCCGTTCCGCCGGATCTGACGGCCAGTCAGCGCGTGCCGGAACGACGCGCCGTCTTGCCGGTGCGCGCTTTTCGAGCAGGCGGCGGGCGCCTGGCGGGATGGCCTCGCAGGCCGTCGAGATAAAGATCGATCATCGCCTCGGCCTGCCGCTCGAGCGCCAGATAGTGGGGGTTGGCGAGCCAATTGGAGATCAGCCCCAACAGCATGGCGTCGAGACCGATGGCCGCGAGCCGCGGATTCACGTGTGCGGGCAGCAAGCCGCGTTTGATGGCATTGCGTATCGCCTGTTCCGAGCGGTCCACGCAGCCCTTCTGGATGCTGCTGATCCGCCCGTACACGCCGGCCATTTCGCCCAGGTACTCGCACTTGTGGGTGACGACGTCGAACACGCGCTGGCATTGGGGATCGGTCGCCGTGCGCTTGAGGGCGGTAACGGCGCACGCCTTGAGCGAAGCCAGGGGATCCTCGACGGATTCGTCGCTGCTGCGCGCCACCATCGCCTCCATCGGAAGCGTCACGCGGTTGACCATGGCGGCGAACACGTCGCTCTTGTCCTTGAAATGCCAGTAAATCGCCCCGCGCGTGACGCCTGCGGCGTGGGCGATGTCTTCGAATGACGTGCGCGATACTCCATGCTCGCTGAACACCCGTTCGGCAGCGTCCAGGATGCGGCTGCGCGTCTCCTGTGCTTCGTCTTTGGTGCGTCTGACCACTACCTGGTTCTCCAGTGCCCGATGCGGGAGCAGCGGGTTGTCATAAATCGGCTCTTTACATACATTCAAGATTGTATGTAAACTGGCGCCTTTTCGCAATAGGCATGAAACCGGACGGCGGACGATTCCGCAGCGCGCCGGACCAGGGAAAACAAAGCAATGATCAAGATCTCCAGCGTTTCACAGCACGTCCCGCGTTTGCGTATTGCCCTGCCGCTCGCGCTGGCGCTGCTCGCCGCGGGGTGTCAGCCCGCCGGCGGACCGCCCCCTTTTCCTCCGCCCGTCGTGAGCGTGATGACCGTCGAGACCCGGGATGTTCCGGTGGCGTACGAGTACGTAGCCCAGACCGCCGGCTACCGCGAAGTCGAGGTGCGCGCGCGCGTCAACGGCATCCTGCTCAAGCGCAACTACGCCGAAGGCGCGGTGGTGAAGAAGGGAGATTCGCTCTATACCATAGACCCCGAGCCGTTCCGGGTGGCTTACGCACGCACCGAAGCGGACCTGGCGGTCGCCGAGGCGCGGCTTGCGCGAGCCAGGCGCGAGGCGGCGCGCCTGCGCCCCGTGCTCGAGTCGAAGGCGATCAGCCAGAAGGAACTCGACGACGCGGTCTCCTCCGAGCAGATCGCGGAAGCCGAAGTGAAGAGCGTCCGCGCGCGCCTCAACGAAGCGCGGCTCAACCTCGAGTACACCCGCGTCGAGTCGCCGATCACTGGCACCACGAGCCGCTCCGTGGCCTCCGAGGGAACGCTCGTGTCCGGACCCGGCGTGCTGCTGACAACGGTCACCCAGACCAATCCGATGTACGTGATCTTCGGCATCCCGGACCGCGAGCGGCTGGCGATGCGGCGCGACGTCGAGTCCGGACGCCTGAAGATCCCCGACGGCGGGCGCTTCCAGGTAACGGTCAAGCTCGCCGACGGCAGCCTGTACGCCACGCCCGGCGTACTCAATTTCGCCGACGTGCGCGTCAATGCGCAAACCGGCACCAGCGAGGCGCGCGCCGAAATCGCCAACCCCGGCGGTCTGCTGCGCCCGGGAGAATTTGCGCGCGTCGTGCTCGCCGGCGCGGTACGTCCCGGCGCAATCGTGATCCCGCAGCGCGCCGTGCTGGAAAGCCCCAAGGGCAAGTTCGCCTACATCGTCAACGCCGAAAGCAAGGCCGAACCGCGCCCGCTCGACGTCGGCGACTGGACCCGCGACGGCTGGGTCATCAACGCGGGACTCAAGTCCGGGGACCGCGTGATCGTGGACGGCGTGTTGAAGATAGGCCCGGGCGCGCCGGTCAAGATTGCCGATGATGCGGCCGCCCCCGCAGCACCCGCGGGGAAGACGGCGCCGGAGGATAAAACAGCGCCGGCGGCCAAGACGGTCTGAGGCGGCCGCATATGATTTCACGCTTCTTCATCGACCGGCCGATCTTCGCGGCCGTGCTGTCGATCTTCATCGTCATCGCCGGGCTTGCCGGGATGCGCGTGCTGCCGATAGCGCAGTACCCGGAAATCGCGCCGCCCGTGGTCACGGTGCGTGCCGTCTATCCCGGCGCCTCCGCCGCGGTGCTCGAGCAGACGGTAGCCGCGCCCCTCGAAAACCAGATCAACGGCGTCGAGAACATGCTTTACATGAGCTCGACTTCGACTTCGAACGGCGTGGTCGAGATCCAGGTGACCTTCGAAATCGGCGCCGACGTGGACACTGCCGCGTTGAACGTCAACAACCGCGTCAAGCAGGCCGAGCCGCGGCTGCCGCAGGAAGTACGGCGCCAGGGCGTCACGGTCGAGAAGGGCTCGTCCGCGTTCCTGCAGGTGATCGCGTTCGCCTCGCCGGACGGGAGCCGCGACGATCTGTTCACCTCGAACTACGTCACGCTGAACGTGCTCGACGCGTTGAAACGCATCCCCGGCACGACCAATGTGCAGATCTTCGGCGCCAAGGATTACGCGATGCGCGTCTGGGTGCGCCCCGACCGTCTCGCGCAACTGAAGCTCGCCCCTTCCGACCTGGTGCGCGCGCTGAACGAGCAGAATGCCCAGTTCGCCGCCGGCAAGATCGGGCAGTCCCCGACCGGCGGGCCGCAGGAGCTGGTCTACACCATCACCACCCAGGGCCGGCTGTCCGAGCCGGCTGAATTCGAGAACATCGTGGTGCGGGCCAACGGCGACGGCTCTCTCCTGCGCCTGAAGGACGTGGCGCGCGTCGAGCTGGGCTCCAAGGACTACGAGTTCATCGGGCGCGTAAACGGCAAGACGGCGACGCTGGTGGGCATCTTTCTGCAGCCGAACGCCAACGCGCTGGCGACCGCGGAACGCGTGTCGGCGGAAATGACGCGGCTGAAGCAGTCCTTCCCGCCGGGGTTCGAGCACACGGTGGTGTATGACACCACGCGCTTCGTCAAGGTCTCGATCAACGAGGTGGTCCACACGCTGCTGATTGCGATGCTCCTCGTCTTCCTCGTGGTCCATCTCTTCCTGCAGAACTGGCGCGCCACCCTGATCCCGTTCGCGGCGGTGCCGGTGTCGCTGATCGGCACCTTCGCGGGGCTCGTCCTGCTCGGCTACTCGATCAACACGCTGACGCTGTTCGGCATGGTGCTCGCCATCGGCATCGTGGTGGACGACGCCATCGTGGTGCTGGAAAACGTCGAGCGCATCATGCACGAGGAGCATCTCCAGGCGCGCGAGGCGGCGATCAAGGCGATGAAGGAAGTCACCAGCCCCATCATCGCCATCGTGCTCACGCTGTGCGCCGTGTTCGTGCCGATCGCCTTTCTCGGCGGCCTGACCGGCGAGCTCTACCGCCAGTTCGCGGTGACGATCTCGATCGCGGTGGTGATCTCGGGCATCGTCGCGCTGACCCTGACCCCCAGCCTGTGCGTGCTGATATTGAAGCGCGAGCACAAGCAGCCCGGCTGGTTCTTCCGCGGGTTCAACATTTGGTTTAGTCGCATGACGGGGCGCTACGTGGACGGCGTCAGCTGGATGCTGCGCCGGGGCGCCATCGCCGCCGTGCTATTTGCCGGCATGGTGGCGCTCACGGTCGGGCTGTGGCGCATCACGCCGGGGGCGCTGGTGCCCGACGAGGACCAGGGCTATTACATCGCCGCGGTGTTCCTGCCCGACGGCGCGACGCTGGAGCGCACCGACAAGGTGGTGAACGAAGTCGTGGACATCATCCGCTCGAACCCCGCGAACGAGAACGCCATTGCCTTCACCGGCTTCGACTTCCTCGGCGGCGGCTTTCGCAACAGCGCCGCGACCATCTTCGTCACGCAGAAGCACTGGAACGAGCGCAAGGTCGCCACGCCGCAACTGGTCGGTGAGTTTTTCATGAAGACCGGGTACATCAAGGAAGCGCTGGTGCTCGCCTTCGGCCCGCCGCCCATCTTCGGCCTCGGCAACGCGGGCGGCTTCGAGTTCTATATCCAGAACCGCGGCGAAGGCGGCTCCCAGCGGCTGTTCGAAGTCACGCAGCAACTGCTGGGCGCGGTGGCCCAGGATTCCATGTTCGGCCAGGTCAACACGCTGTGGCGCGCCAACGTGCCGCAGCTCTACGTCGACACCGACCGCGAGAAGGCCAAGGCGCTCGGCGTGCCGGTGGACGAGATCTACAACACGCTGGCCGCGACGCTGGGCACGTTCTATGTCAACGACTTCAACAAGTACGGCCGCACCTGGCAGGTGCTGATGTCGGCAGAACCGGCGTACCGCAAGCGCCCCGACGACGTCGGCGCGGTCTACGTGCGCTCGGAGCGCGGCGGCATGGTGCCGCTCGCGTCGCTGGCGAAGGTGAACTACTCCTCTGGCCCGGATTCGCTCGACCGCTTTAACAACCTGCCTGCGGTCAAGATCTTCGGCGCGGCCAAGCCCGGCTACAGCTCGGGCGAGGCGATCGCGGGCATGGAAAAGATCGCGCGCGCGACGCTGCCTCCCGAGTTCAGCTTCGATTGGGGCGGCGCCTCGTACCAGGAAAAACGCTCGGGCGGGACTTCGATCTTGGCGCTCGGCCTGGCGGCGCTGATGGTGTTCCTGATTCTCGCCGCGCAATATGACCGCTGGTCGCTGCCGCTCTCGGTGATGCTGGCGCTGCCCTTCGGCACCTTCGGCGCTCTGGCGGCCGTATGGCTGAGGGATTTCAACAACGACGTTTACTTCCAGATCGGCCTGGTGACGCTGCTGGGCCTGGCGGCCAAGAACGCGATCCTGATCGTCGAGTTCGCAGTGCTGAAGAAACACGAGGGTCTCTCGACGGCGGCGGCGGCGGTCGAGGCGGCGCGGCTGCGCTTCCGGCCCATTCTCATGACCTCGCTCGCCTTCATCCTCGGCGTGGTGCCGCTCGCGATCTCGACCGGCGCCGGAGCCGGCGCGCGCCATTCCGCCGGCACCGGCGTGATGGGCGGCATGCTGGCGGCGACCTTCCTCGCGATTTTCTTCATCCCCTGGTTCTTCAAGCTAATCGTGGACCGGAGGCTGTCGGAGCCGCGCGCGGCCGCGGAGTTCGAGGAGGAAGCGCGGCATCACCGCGAAGCGGCCCTGCGCTCGACCCGCGCCGCGCACCATCATACGGTCGAGAAAGGAGGCGACCATGCGTCCTAGGATCATCGAACTCGCCGCTGCGGCCGCGCTCATCACCGGCTGCACGCTCGGCCCCACCTACGAGCGGCCAGCCGTGGAACTTCCCGCGCACTGGACGGAATCTCCGCCGAAGGGCGTCAAGGCGCCCGCCGCGCGCTGGTGGACGATGTACGACGACCCCGCGCTGGAACGCCTGGTCGAGGAGGCATTCGCCTCGAACCAGGACCTGGCGCTCGCCACCGCGCGCGTGGACGAGGCGCGCGCCCTGTCGCAGATCGCGGACTCCAGGCGCGTGCCGGCGGTGGACGCGAGCTTCGAGCGCGACCGCGTCCGACTCTCCGAGCGCTCGCCAATACCGCTTCCGCCCAGCGCGATCGAGAACAACAGCTACCGAGCGCAGCTGAACGTTGCATATGAAGTGGACCTGTGGGGACGGCTGAGAAGCGCGAGCAATGCAGCGCGCGCCGAGCTCCTGGCGAGCGAGGCCAATCGCGAGACCGTCCGCATCGCGCTCACCACCGAAGTGGTGCGCGCCTACTTCGCGCTGGTGGCGTTCGATGCCCAGGTCGAAGCCACCCGCCGCTCGCTCGCCCTGCGCGGGGAGGGGCTCGCCCTGCAGAAGGTGCGCAGGGATGCCGGTCTCATCAACGAATTCACGCTGCGGCAGCTGGAAGCGGAAGTCGCGGCCGCGCGCGCCCAGCTGCCCGCGCTGGAGGCGAACCGCACCGCGCAGGAGCTGGCGCTGGCCGTCCTGCTCGGCCGCAGTCCGCGCGCCATCATGGAAGGCGCGGTCGAGCGCCGTGCCGGGCAAGGTGAGCCGGCGGCCCCGGTCGTGCCCGAGGGACTTCCGTCCGACCTGCTGCTGCGCCGTCCCGACGTGGTGAGCGCGGAGCAGTTGCTGATCGCGAACAACGCTCGCATCTCGGAAGCGCGCGCCGCGCTGTTCCCGCGCATCGGGCTCTCCGGCTACCTTGGGAGCGAGAGCACCGCGTTGAGCGATCTATTCTCTGGACCCGCGGCCATTTGGTCGCTCGGATTCGCGCTCGCGCAGCCGATCTTCCAGGGGGGCCGGCTGCTCGCCGAGGTCGATGCGGTGAAGGCGCGCGAGCGCCAGGCGGTCGCGCAGTACCAGAAGACGCTGCAGGAGGCGTTCCGCGAGGTGCGGCAGGCCCTCAATACGCAGGTGAAGGCGCGCGAGGCATTCGAAGCCGAGAGCGTGCGCACCGTCGCGCTGGAGGAGGCGCTGCGGCTCGCCCTCATCCGCTACCGAAACGGGCTGCTGTCCCAGCTCGAGGTGCTCGACTCCGAGCGCAACCTGCTGCAAGCGGAGCTGAACCGCAGCGACGCGCTGCGCGTACAGCGCGCCGCAGTCGCCGATCTGGTCAAGGCGCTGGGCGGCGGCTGGGAGGGCTTTGAGCCCGCGCCCGTCGCGCAAAACAAATAGCCGAGAGAACCGGAAATTAGCCGCCAAGACGCCAAGAACGCCAAGAGAATCAATAACAGAGACTAAAGCACAACGGCCGGCTGAAACAGCCGGCCGTTTTTCTGGGCACTGCGGGAGTACTGTTAACGTTTGAGCTCAGCCCGCGGCCGCAGGCCGGGTCGGCACTGGAGCGCATAGTTAGATCGCGACCTTTTAAGCAGGTGTCCATGGGACCCCTTGATTGCTTAGAAATGACACGACGTCATCCGATGAAATGGCTTCCCCGATTACGACCTGGGTCATATCGCGAAAGTACTGAAGTATCTCAGCCACTACCTGTGATTCCGCGAACTGTTGGGATTGCCCCTGTGCGTTCGTTGCATTGAAAACGATGCCGCTCTTGTTCGAAGCAAGAGCCTGAATCGCTGACTGCAGATACGGCGTTATCGGGGCGTGCTTCGTAACAGCAACACCTCTGACGGATTTCTCGCCCCACGCAAAGACTGGTCCACCAGAATTCCCCGGGTTCAGTGCCGCGTTTAGAACGAGCCTCTTCTGTGGCGAGGCCAGACCCGCAGGCTGATGAGCGCTGAATCCAGCGAGATAGCCTACCGACAAGATTGGGGCCGGCCCGTTGTATCCGAGTGGATGACCCCAAGCGCAAACGCGTGTCCCGATCTCAATCGGTGAGCGATCTATCTTCAGATATGGATGTGATATCACTTGGGGGAGCGTAATAACAGCGATGTCCGTGAGCGCATCAAAGGCAACGGCGGCTGCAGCAACCACCTGTCCGTCAGAGAACTGAACACTAATTGATCCGGCTCCGCCACCGCGTATGACATGCTCATTTGTCACGACATGCCGATCGGAGGCGAGCCACCCGGTTCCCTTGCGTCCAACCGAAGGCACCGCCACAAGCACAACTGAGAGAATCGCGTCGCTGGGAAGTGATGCCGTGGCGTTAACAGCCCATTGCGTTGCGATAGGGAGATTCGCCATGCGGTTTCCGTTCGGCGCCATCTAACTCGTATCGGTTGCCCGAAAGTCGGTTTGCAAGCCGTCATTCTGCACCCCGATGCCCCCTGCTTCAATTAGGGGGAGGGATGAGGTCGGAGGGATGAGGGCTACAGAAACCGGTGATGCGTGATGGGTGATGGGCCCTTTTGCCCAAAGCGCTAAGCGAGTCGGGTCTTTACTTTGTAGGACGCCTTGTTTAGAGCGCCTGCGCAACCGCGCGCACGGTCGCGACGGCACGCTCGAGATCGAATTGCGCGAACTCCCGCTCGCGCAACACCGGCCGCAGTTGAGCTTCCAGCTGACGCTGCAGCTGACCCAATCGGGGAGCCGAGACGTCCACGGTGCCAGTTCTAGGAATCGCGATCTTCCGACGCAGCAGCTCCAGAAACGCCGGCTCGAGCGCATTGAATCCAGCACTCCGTACCGCGTGATCCACGTCGAAGAAGTCGCGGATGGCGACTTCGCGCCGGCACATGGCGGCGCGCAGTTTCTCTGCGATTGCCTCCTGATAGGACAGGCAGACGACGGCATGTTCTGCCACAAGCGGCATCCCGTTGATGGGATTGAGCAGCGCCGTCTTCGAAGCGCCCTGCACTGCTTCGGTCATGTTCGGCTCGCGCACGCCGACCTCGATGCTTACCGGTTCGATATGGCCGTCGGTCAACGACTCATAGCCGACGACTGCGTTGTATTGGGTGGAATTATTCGCTCCCCGAAGAGGATCGACAATGCGAAACGCGGATAGCCGCTCCGGAAGCTCTCTTATTGCGTCTCTGAGCGGCTCGACGCTCCGGCTGCGATCCGCGCGCAAAGATCTCAACGCCGTAGGAATGCTGAAATCCAGGTCTTCGCTCAAGCGGTAAAGGCTCCCGTGGATTTTGGACAGACACGTGCCGCCCTTGAACGTCAGACCGGCGCCGCTCGCCGTGAGGAATTCCAGCACGACGCTACAGAAGTAATCCTTCTCGATGAGGCGCGGGGTGAATCCCGTTTCAGCCGAGGTAAACTGGATCGCCTCGCGCAACAGGACGGAATCCTCCTCATGCAGTCGAATCGGCACGCTCAAGCCTCCCCGTTCACGACCACGCCCCAGCGTCGGCTGATGCGACCGCGCTTGGGCAATGTGGGTATCCACGGAATCAGCCCGGTGGACTTGGGCAGCTTCTTCTCCAGCTTGCGCAGCAGCTTGCCGGACACGCCTGCGCGCTCCAGCAGCATACCGACGCGCCGGATGGTGCCGATATCGCCATAACGCAGCGTCATGTCCACAACCTCGGCCGGTGTCACCCGTTTCTTGCCGAGCTCGCTTCGAATCCACCCGTAGCCGCGCGGCAAGCTGTTGAAGCGCGCCCAGTCATAAACCGCGTCCACCAGCGCGCGCGCGCGCGACGCGTATACGGCCACAAGCCCTTCCCGGGTCTTGACCTCCTCCGTGCCTCCCAACCGCTTGTCCGCCACCTTGATCAGCGTGACCCGGACCGCACCGATGCCGCGCTCGCCCGAAAGCCGGTTGTTATAGGCGTACACCCGCACCGGCACTTGCTCGTCAAGCCCGTACTGGTTGAACGCGTTCGGACCGCAGATTTGATACCGGCCTTTTACTTCCTGCATCAAGGTATTGAGGGCGAGGACTTCGTCGGGGCTCCATTTCCCCCCGAGCGGAAGCTTGCCCGGGACGAGGTAGAGCCCCCGCCGCACGCGCGCAATCCAACCTGCCTTTGCCAGTCGGCTCAGCAGATTGCGTTCGCGCGTCCCGGTCAGGCCCAGCGGCTTCACCAGCTCACCCGCGCGCAACGTCGTCTGCCCGCGCATCTGCACATACGCAAACAGCAGTCGTTCGGTCGCGCCAAGCCCTCTTTTCATGCTTGCACACTATATTAAGGATAATCGCCTGTGAAGAGATTATCCCATAAATAGCGTGCAGCAGTCCCGGACCGCTGGCACCGCAGTCATCAGCGGCGCCTGGGAAGGCTTCGGTCCCACCCCGATCGCGCAGGGCGACGCCGTATCCAGGCAGCGTCACAAGGTTGTGACGGGCTTCGGTCCCGCCCCGCTCGCGCAGGGCGACGCCCGGCCACGAAGATAAACTCCGGTGATTTGTGCTAGGATTTCACGCTACGGACGAATCCGCGCAAGGAGAGATCCCGTGAAATTCAAGGGTTTCCTGCATTTGAACATCCGCTGCTCGAAAAGCGACACGCCCAAGATCGAGAAGTTCTACGGCGACGTGCTGGGCCTCAAGCCCGGCTACCGCCCTGACTTCAATTTCGGCGGGCTCTGGCTCTACGACGGCGACGATCCGATCATTCACGTCAGCGCGCGCTTCCCCGAGAAATCCATTGTCAAGGACAAGCACAGCGGCAGCGTGGACCACATTGCGTTCAAGGCCTCCGGCGCGGTGGATTTCCGAAAGCGGCTGAAACAGCTCAACATTGAGTTCGAGGAGCAGAACATCGAGAACGCAGGCTACCAGGTCTTCCTCTACGACCCGGTCGGCACCAAGCTCGAATTCAACTTCCTGAATGAGCGCGTGGCCGACGCAGTTCCCCTCGGCACCACCGCCGAAGCAAACCTGCGCTGAAGGCAGCCCCCTCACCCCATCCCTCTCCCCCACCGGGGGAGAGGGGAGTCCCGATTGCAGTCCCGCGCCCCGCTAATCGCGGTATTCACCAAGAACCGCACCAATCCCGCGTACGCTGCTGCCCGGCTGGGCGCCGAGCGCGTCGCCGCAAGGATGGGCGCGCGCATTGCGCATTACGTGCCGGAGAAGCCCGACGATGTCGCCGAGCAGAAAACACTCGTCGAGCGCGCCATTGCCGCGCGGCCCGCTGCTGCGGTGTTCGTTCCGGTGCATGCCACGGCAATGCGCGACTCGGTGCGCAAGATCAACGCCGCCGGCATTCCCGCGGTGAACTACCTCAACCGGCTCGCGGAGGGGCAATTCGTGGCCTATGTAGGCTCCGACGACTACCAGCTCGCGCGCGACATCGCGGCGTACCTTTTCCGGCACATCGGCGGCAAGGGAGAGCTTGTGATCCTCGAAGGCGTGCCCGCGGCGGTGACGAGCCAGGAGCGGATGCGCGGATTTCGTGACGCGGTCCGTGAGTTTCCGGGCATACGCGTCGCGGCCTCGCGCGCGGCGGACTACCAGCAGGAGACGGCGCGGCGCGTGACGGCGGAGCTCCTCGCCGGGCTTCCGCGCGTTAACGGGATGCTGTGCGCGAACGATGTCATGGCGTTGGGTGCGATCGAAGCGCTGGATGCGGCGGGCAAGCGAGTTCCGCTGGTGGGCGTAAACGCCATCCCCGAGGCCATCGCCGCGATCAAGAGCGGGAAGCTCCTCGCCACCGTCGACTTCGACGCGATGCACATCAGCAGTATCGCCACCGAGGCCGCGATCCGGCATCTGCGCGGCGAGCGGGTCCCGGCGGAGATCATCCTGCCGGTCAGGATCGTGGACGCGACCAACTACCAGCCTTGGGACCGTCCGCTCGAAGCGCGCGAATGCCCGCGGTGGGAAGACGTCGTCATTGCCCCGCAATGAAAGTCCGGACGCCGGAGGCGACGAACTGCACGCCGATGCACACCAGGAGGAAGCCCATGATGCGGGTGATCGCCTCCATCGCGTCCGGCCCCATGGCCCTCGAGAGCAAGCGCGCCGACCGGAAGGTGAGCCAGATCGCGACGCAGGTGAGAAGCATGCTGGTCGCGGTCGCCCCGTAGGCCACCGCCTTGAGCGCGGCGGTCTTCAACTCGGCAATCTCGGTCGAGATGCCGATCACCACCGCGATCGCGCCCGGGCCACAGATGGCCGGCAGCGCCAGCGGGAACACCGCGATGTTGCCCTGGCCACCCTTCGCCGTGAGCCCGACGTAGCCGTGGCCGAACAGCATGCGATAGCCGAGGAGCGCGACGGTGAGGCCGCCCGCGATGCGCAATGCTCCGTACGAAATGCCGAATGCTTCGAGAATGAACACGCCGAAGAACAGCGTAAAGACCAGCAGGGCGAATCCATAGAAGCAGGCTCTGAGCGCGATTGCCGCGCGATCGCGCTGCGACATGTCCTGGGTGAGGGAGACGAACAGCGGGATCTTCGACAGCGGATTGCTGATGGACATGAGGCCCACCAGCCCGCCGAGGAAGTACGGCCAGAAAATCGCGTGCACGAATTCCTCGAACATCAGCCCGCGTAGCCCTTGCCCCACCCGCCTTCGTAGAACCGCTCGGCGAGCGGCTTGCGCGCGCGCGGCCGCATTTCCTTGGCCTTGGTTTCCTCGTCGAGGATGTCCGGACTCGTCTGGTAGCCGACCGCGATCATCGCCATCGGCGTGTAATCGGCCGGAATCGCAAACGCCGCGCGCGCCTTCTCAACATCCCAGCCGCCCATCTGGTGAATGATCAGCCCCATCGCGACCGCCTGCAGCGCCATGGAAACGCTGGCGGCCCCGGTATCGTGCTGCGTCCAGCGGTTGGGCTTCCCCGTCGCCTCGAACTTGCTGCCTGCGCAGGAGAGCATCAGCAGCGGCACGTTCTTGACCCATTTCTTGTTGTTCTCCGAGAGGCATTCGAAGGCCTTCTGCCAGCCCTCGGGGTCCCGGCCCTTGTCCCAGATCAGGTAGCGCCACGGCTCGTCGCCGTTGCAGGAGGGCGCCCAGCGCCCGGCCTCGAGCACGACCTTCAGCTGCTCGCGCGAGACGGGCCGGTTCGGGTCGAACGCGCGCGGGCTCCAGCGGCGCTTCAACAGTTCGTGGATGGGAATGTTGGTCGGTGCGGGCCGGTCGAGCATGGTGTCGGTCTCCTTGACGATTGTTGACATCCGGGCCGCGCTATTCTACCTGCGGTCCTGCTCGAACAGAGAGCGCAGCTCGGCGCGGCCCGCCTTTGCGATTTCGATCAGCTTGGGCATGTCCGCATGATGGGCCGCGGCGCGCCGCAGCAGGCGCTCGTCGTGCAGCGTGAAGATGCGCACCGTCTCCTCCGCCGTCGAATCCGGCAGGCCGAGCTCGGTCAGCACGCGGCCCGCCATCTCGGCACTCGAATGAAAAGTCTCCCTCCACACGCGTGGGATCCCGAGGTCGAGCAGACGGTATGCGTGCAGCCGGTTGTGAGCGCGCGCGAAGATCTTGAGGTGGGGAAAGGACTGCTTCGCGATCTCCGCGCATCTCATCGAGGCCTCGATATCGTCGATCGCGATCACCAGCACGGCGGCCCGGTCCGCGCGCGCCGCGCGCAGCAGGTCGAGACGGGACGCGTCGCCGAAATACACTTTTTCCCCGAATTGAGCGAAGAAATCGAGCTGCTCCGAGTCGACGTCGAGGGCAGTGAAGGGGATGCCGCGCGTAGCGAGGATGCGCCCGACGATCTGGCCGAACCGGCCGAAGCCGGCGATGATCACCGGGTTGTCCTCGGCCGGGGGCGCAGCGCCCACCGGGACCGCTGTCTCCCCCCGCTGCGGCAGGCAGTGGAGCAGGTTGACCAGGAAGGGCGTGGTCAGCATGCTGATGGTGACGACGGCCACCAGCAGGTCGGCGAGGCCGGCGGGGAGCAGCTTTTCGCCGGCGGCAAGCGAAAACAGCACGAACGCGAACTCGCCGCCCTGGGACAGCACCATTGCCAGCGCGTAAGCGGAGCGCGTCTCCTCGCCAAAAGCGCGCGCAAGCGCGAACATGACGGCGGCCTTGATCGCGACCAGCGCGATCACCAGCCCGGCGATCTTGAGCGGTTCGTCCGCGATCAGCCCGAAGTTGACCGACATGCCCACCGCCATGAAGAAGAGGCCCAGCAGCAGCCCCTTGAACGGCTCGATGTCGGCCTCGATCTCGTGCCGGTACTCGGAGCCCGCGAGCAGCATGCCCGCGACGAACGCGCCGAGCGCCATCGAGATGCCGAGCTGGTGCATGAAGACGCCGACCGCGAGCACCACCAGCAGCGCGCCCGCCGTGAACACCTCCTGGCTGCCGGCGTCCGCCAGCACGCGAAAGTACGGTCGCAAAAGGTAGTGGCCGGCTGCCACGACCACGGCCAGCAACAACACCGTCACCACGGGCGAAAAGCCACCCGCGGCATGCACGGCTCCGGCGTGTCCCTCCGTGAGCACCGGCAGCACCGCGAGCAGCGGGATCACCGCGAGGTCCTGGAACAGCAGCACCGCAAACCCGGCGCGCCCCTGCGGGGTCGAGAGCTGCTTCTTCTCGATCAGGATCTGCAGGCCGATCGCGGTCGAAGACAAGGCAAGCCCGAACCCGATGATGGCGGCCGCAGCCGGCGCGACGCCGAACGCCCACGCGGCGAGCCCGAGGACCGCTCCCGCCGCCACTACCTGCGCGGCGCCGAGCCCGAACACTGCGCGGCGCTGCTCCCACAGGCGCGCGGGCAGCAACTCCAGCCCGATGAGAAAGAGCAGCATCACGATGCCGATCTCCGCGAAGGCGCGCACGCCTTCGGCATCGGCCGCGAGCGTCAAGCCCCACGGCCCGATCGCCGCACCCGCCACGATGTAGCCGAGCACAGAGCTCAATCCGAACCGCTTCAGCAGCGGCACGCCGATGACGGCCGCCGCCAGGAACACGGTTGCCTGCACGAGAAACTGTTCTTCGCTCATAAGCACCCTTGGAATGGTCAATCGTTTACTGTGCGCTCACGGATGCGTGTCGGTTTCGCCCCCGGCTTCGATCCAGGCTTCGAGCCCGCCGGTCAGCGGGTGCACCCTGCTGAACCCCCGGTCCATCAACTGGCGGGCGACACGCGCCGCGCTCGCTTCGTTCGGTCAACTGCAGTAGATGACGATCTGGCGGCCGGGCGCAACCCCGGCGAGAGCTGCCTCCGGCGTTTTCATATTGACCGCGATCGCCCCGGGAATCCGGCGGGGATCGAGCTTGCGCGCGGTTGCCGAGCGGACGTCGAGCACGAGGGGCTTGGGATCCGCCTGCATCAGGCCGCGCAGCTCATCGACGCTGATCCGCACCATCCGCAAGAAGCGGATCAGCAGGTAGCGCTCCAGTGTCTTGACACCGATGTAGAGCAACAGTGCCGCCGCAATGACCATCACCGCGCCGGTTCCCATGTCTGCGAGCCACCCGAGCGCGCGTTCGACTTCCGCGTGCAAGACCGCGCCGAGCGCGATCGGCAGTCCCGCCCACAGCAGTGCGGCGAGCGCGCTGTAGCCAAGGAATGCTGCAAGCCCGACACGCATCGTGCCCGCGAGGGGCGGTGCGACCGTGGAGAATCCCGGAACGTACTTCGCCAGCACCAGTGACGGCGCGCCCCAGCGCTCGAAGATGGTCTCCGTCTGCTTGACGCAGGAATCGGGCTCGATGGCGACGCGGCACAGGGTTCGCAGCACCCCGTAACCGTAGCGCCGCCCGGCGGCGTACCAGAGCACATCGCCGATGAGCGAGGCAACCACCGAAACCAGGAGGAGCGGAGCCAGCGCGATCTCCCCCTGGCTCACGAAGGCACCGGCGACGACGAGGATCGGGAGGGCGGGAATCGGAATCCCTCCCTGCGCCAGCAGCACGTTCGCGAACACGAGCGAAAGTCCGTGCTGAGCCAGAAGTCCGGTCAATTCTTGCATGGGTCAACCACCTTGCCGCAGATGGGTGATCGATGACAAGTGGCGACTCGCGGCCGATGGCCGGCCGTCGATTGCTCAGTCAAAGCGGTAGGCGTCCATGCTGATCACGCCGGAGGAGATGCTCGTGTGCAGCCGCTGCGGGGCGGAGTCGGCACTGCCCGCGCCGAGGGCGACGAACAGCGGAATCAGGTGCTCATCGGTGGGGTGGTTGCGCACGGCGTGCGGCGCTTTCTCCCGGTACGCGATGAGATCGTCGCGGCGGCCCGCCAGGACGGCGTCAGCCAGCCACTCGTTGAACTCGGCGACCCACGGCTGCGGCACGGGATTGCCCCGCTGGTAGGAAAGCTCGCGCAGGTTGTGGGTGGCGCCCCCTGAAGCGAAGATCAGAACGCCTTCGTCGCGCAACGGCTTGAGCGTTTCACCGAGACGCACGTGGTGCGCGGGACCGAGCCGCGACTGGATCGCGAATTGCGTGACCGGTATGTCCGCCTTCGGGTACATGTGGTAGAGCGGCGTCCACGCGCCGTGATCGAGACCGCGCGCGGGATCGATGTCGGCCCGCAGGCCCTTTTCCTCCAGCAGGCCCGCAACGCGCTCGGCGAGCTTCGGCGCGCCCGGCGCTGGATAGCGCAGCCGGTAGAGCTCCGGGGGAAACCCGTAGAAGTCGTAGATAGTTTCCGGCTGCTCGACCGCGCTCACGGCCGGGCGCGTCGTATCCCAGTGCGCCGAAACCGCGAGGATCGCCTGCGGCCGGCCGAGCGCGCTGCCGAGCCCGCGGAGGAAATCAACCGCCGCGCCGCGCTCGAGCGGCAGCGTCGGCGAGCCGTGGGAGACGAAGATGGCCGGCTGGCGCCCGTTTCTCATATCCGAAGATGTTACCTGATCACGCCGTGGCCGCCCGCAGTTGTCCCCGGGAGAACAGGGCTGAATAGGCGAACTTGCCGTCGCCGAGCAGCGCCTGCACGAGAGCGGCGACCGTGAGAAACGCGGGATATTCCCAGCCGCCATTGGGCGCGGTAAACAGCCAGCCGTTGCCGGCGTGCGCCCAGGTTGCGCCGATCAGCACGGGGATGAGCGCTGCCGCAACCCAGCGCGACCACGCGCCGGCGAGAATCAGCGTCCCGCCGATCAGCTCGGCGCCGAAGGTCAGGTAGGCGAGCGGACCGGGCAGGCCGATCGACTCGAAAAATTTCACGGTGCCGGGAAGCGTGAACACGTAATACTTCAGCAGCGCGTGGGCGATGAACATGGTCCCAAGCGCGACTCGCAGCACGAACGCTGCATAGGGGGCGGTGCGAACGTCAATCATGATCGAATCTCCTTTTAGTAATTGACGCCGCCAGTTTCTCTCTCCCGAAGGTCAGGATAAAGATGGTTATTGTTGATATATTGTCCTGAATTTAAGGATAATAGACCGTCATGGATCGATTCCAGGCGCTTCGCGTATTCACTCAAGTTGTTGAATCCATGAGCTTTGTAAAAGCGGCCGAGCGGCTCGATTTGTCCACCACAGCTGTGTCCCGGTACGTCGCCGAACTGGAGGACCACCTGCATACGCGGCTGCTCCAACGCACCACCCGGCGGATCAGCCTGACGGAGACCGGTCGCGCGTTCCATGAGCGCTGCGTGCAGATTCTTGCCGAACTCGACGAAGCGGAGCGTGAGGCGGCGCAGGAAGCGGCCGAGCCGCGCGGCACCCTCCGGCTCACCACCTCGATCAATTTCGGCACGCACCAGGTGACGCCCGCGATCGCGATGTTTCTCGCGCGTCATCCCCAGGTCAAATTCGACGTCTCGCTGTCCGACCGGATCGTCGACATCATCGAGGAGGGCTTCGATCTGGCGATCCGGATCGGCGGGACGGGCGCACAGAACCTCGTCGCGCGCAAGCTTGGCGAGACGCGTCTCCTGGCCTGTGCCGCGCCCGCCTACCTTGCCAGGCATGGCACGCCGGCCGCGCCGGAAGACCTCGTGCGGCACAATTGCCTGACCTACGAGTATGCATTGCGGGATGTGTGGACGTTTCGCGATGCGAAAGGACGCGACGGCACCGTGCGGGTCGCGGGCAGGCTGAACTCGAACAACGGCGACTTGAACGTCGCGGCTGCGGTGCAGGGCGTCGGTATCACCCTGGAGCCGGACTTCATTGTCGGGGCGGAGCTGAAGAACGGCACGCTGGTCCGGGTCCTCGAATCCTTCGAGGCTCCCGCCTTGCCAATCTACGCGGTCTATCCGAGCCGCCGCTTTCTGCCGGCGAAGGTGCGGGCGTTCGTGGACTTCCTGGCCGAGCGATTCACCGGCACGAAAGGTTGGACGTAAGCCCTGGTACCGGAGTTTGCGCCGATCAGGGGAGATCGAAGAGCAGCAGCTCAGCCTGTCTTGCCCCGCTGAACTCGAGCTCGTTTTCGCCGGCGATCTTGACTCCGTCGCCGCCTTTCAACTCAATGCCGTTCAACTTGACCGCGCCGCGCGCGACGTGCACGTAGGCGCGCCGCCCCGGCGCGAGCGCGTGCGCGACCGCATTCTTTCCGTCCAGCAACGCCGCGTACACGAGCGCGTCCTGGTGGATGGTGACCGAGCCTTCGCGTCCGTCGGGAGAGGCGATCAGGCGCAGCCGCCCGGTCTTCTCGGCCGGACTGAACTCCTTTTCCTCGTAGCCCGGTCGCACGCCGGTGAACTTGGGCTCGATCCAGATCTGCAGCAGATGCACGCGCTCCTCGCGCGAGGGATTGAACTCGCTGTGACGCACGCCGGTGCCCGCGCTCATGCGCTGCACGTTGCCGGGCCGGATGACCGAGCCATTGCCCATGCTGTCCTTGTGCTCGAGCGCGCCCTCCAGCACGTAGGTGATGATCTCCATGTCGCGGTGGCCGTGCATCCCGAAGCCCTGACCCGGCTCGACCTTGTCGTCGTTGATCACGCGCAGCGTGCCGTAGCCCATCTCCGCCGGGTCGTAGTAATCGGCGAATGAAAAGGTGTGCCAGCTGTCGAGCCATCCGTGATTGGCGTGGCCGCGCTCTTGCGCCTTCCGGACCGTCAACATTCATGTCTCCTTCAGCTATGGTAAATGACATTCCGATCGGCTAACGGGATTCCTCGGGCTGAATCTGCAGCGTCTGCCGCCGGCCGCGGCGCAGCACCACGACCGCGACGCGTTCGCCCAGCGTCTCCGCGGTCAGCATGCGGTGCAGATCGTCGAAGCCGGATACGGGCCGGCCTGCGAACTCGATGATGATGTCGCCCTCCTCGAAACCCGCGCCGCTCGCCGGCCCGCCGCGCTCGATCGAGGCGACCTGCACGGCCGACTCGCGCGCGAGCCCATGATGCCGCACCATCCGCCGCGGCAGCGCGATGTTCTGGCCCGCGAGCCCCAGGCGCGCGCGCCGCACGCGCCCATGCTTGAGCAATTGCGCGATCGTCACCTTGGCCGTGTCGATCGCCGTGGCGAAGCAGATGCCCTGCGCCGGCAGGATGATGGCGGTATTGACGCCGACCACCTCGCCGCGCGAGTCCACCAGCGGCCCGCCGGAATTGCCGGGGTTGAGCGCGGCATCGGTCTGGATGACGTCGTCCATCAGGCGCCCGTTCTGCGACCGCAGCGACCGGCCGAGCGCCGAGACCACGCCCGCGGTCACCGAGCACTGGAAGCCATAGGGATTGCCGATCGCCACCGCGAGCTGTCCCACGCGCAGACCGCGGGAATTCCCGAGCGTGACGGAGGGAAGCTTGTGACCGGCGACGCGGACCACCGCGAGATCGGTATCCGGATCGCCGCCGATGAGGCTCGCCCGGAACAGCTGTCCATCGTTGAGAGTCACGCCGATTTCGGCGGCGCCCGAAACGACGTGGCTGTTGGTTGCGATCAGGCCGTCCGGAGTAAACAGGAAACCGGAGCCACTACCGCCGATTTCCTGCGACGACTCACGGCCGCGGGTGTCCCGAGCGCGCACGCGGCGCTTGACGTCGAGTCGCACCACTGCGGGCCCGACCCTCTCGGCGACCCGTGTGATCGACTGCGAGTACGCATCGAGCAAGGCCGCGTCGCTCGAAGCCCCTGGTTGCGTCAGGGATTTGGAATCCCGCCCGGCTTCGTCCAGCATTCACGGAAAATGGGGACGATTCGGGGCGGATCAACCCGCCCCGAGGAAGGATGAAGGCGGAAGGATGACCTGGTTTTGACTCCCGTACCGCAGGGATCATCCCTCATCCTTCATCCTTTCTCCTTCAGGCTTTGTCGGCCGGAGTATGCAGGGGCGCGCCACCGGCCGTTTCTTCCAGCGTGCCGCGCCGGCGGCCCACGAGCAGCGTATAGGCGACCGGAATCACGTAGAGCGTCAGCAGCGTGCCGAACAGGAGCCCGCCGACAATCACCCAGCCGATCGGACGGCGCGCTTCCGCGCCGGGCCCGGTTGCGATCGCGAGCGGCACGGCGCCCAACACCATCGCGCCGGTGGTCATCAGGATCGGGCGCAGGCGCAGCGCGGCCGCTTCGGCCACCGCCTCGAACTTATCCTTGCCGCGGTCCATCAGCTGGTTGGCGAACTCGACGATGAGGATGCCGTGCTTGGTGATCAATCCCACCAGCATGATGAGACCGACCCTGCTGTAGACGTTGAGCGTGCCGCCGGTGCCCAGCGCCGCGTCGAGCAGCAGCAGACCCGCCAGCGCGCCGGTCATGGCGAGCGGCACGGTCAGCATGATCACGAACGGCGAGACGAAGCTCTCGAACTGCGCCGCCATCACCAGGTAGACGAAGGCGAGCGCGAGCACGAAGATGAGCAGCAGCTGCTCGCCCGACTCGCGGTATTCGCGCGATCCGCCGTCGAGCGCGGTCTGCGCGGTCGGGCCGAGCTCCTCGCGCGCGGCCCGCTCCAGGAAATCGAGCGCTTCGCCCAGGGTGTAGTCCGGCGCGAGGCTCGCGGTGAGGATCGCCGCGCGCTGCCGGTTGAAGTGATTGAGCTCCTTGGGCGCCACCGTTTCCTTGAGGCTCACCAGGTTGGAGAGCTGCGTCAGCTGGCCGTCCCGCGCGCGCACGTAGATCGAGGTGAGGTCGGTCGGCTGCACGCGGTCCCGGTCCTCGAGCCGCACGATCACGTCGTACTGCTTGCCCTCGCGCTTGAAGCGCGTCACCTGCCGCCCGCCGAGCAGCGTCTCGAGCGTGCGGCCGATCGCATCCACCTCCGCGCCCACCGCCGCGACCTTTTCGCGGTCCACGTCGACCGCGAGCTGCGGCTTGTTCAGCTTGAGGTCGCTGTCGAGGTTGACGAGCCCCGGATTCGTCCGGGCCCGCGCCAAGACCCGCTCCACCATCCGGTCGAGCTCCTCGTACGAGGTGCCCTGGATCACGAACTGCACCGGCTGGCTGCGAAAGCTCTGGCCGAGCGAGGGCGGATCGTTGGGAAAGGCGAGCACGCCGGGCATCATCGCGAACATCTTGGGCCCGAGCTCCCGGGAGATCGCGAACTGGCTGCGGCCGCGCTCCGCCCACGGCTTCAGCCGCACGAAGGACAGCGCGAAGTTGACCGGGTTGGGACGCTCCAGCCCCGGCGCCACGACCACGAAGTAGCTGGTGATCTCCGGCACCCCCTGGTAGATCTCCTCCCAGATGCGGGTGTAGCCGTCGGTGTATTCGAGCGTCGAGCCCTCCGGCGCGAGCATCACGCCGAGGATGAAGCCGCGGTCCTCGTACGGCGCCAGCTCCCATTTGAGCGCGATCCCGGCACCGACCATCGCCGCCAGCACGGCCAGGTAGCCGCCCGCCACCCAGCCGCGGTGGCGAAGCGCCCATGCGAGGGAGCGGCGGTAGCTTCTATTCAATAATGTGAACCCGCGCTCGGTCACGTTGTAGATCGCGCCATGCCGGGCGTGGTGCTTGAGGAGCTTCGAGCACATCATCGGCGTGAGCGTGAGCGAGACGAAGCCCGACACCAGCACCGCCATCGCCACGGTCAGCGCGAACTCGGTGAAGAGCTTGCCCGTGTTGCCGGTGGAGAACGCGAGCGGCACGAAGACCGCAGCGAGCGTGACGGTCATCGCCACGACGGCAAAGGCGATCTCGCGGCTGCCGCGCAGCGCCGCCGTGAGCGGCGACATCCCTTCCTCGATGTGGCGGTGGATGTTTTCCAGCACCACGATCGCGTCGTCCACCACCAGCCCGATCGCCAGCACGATGCCGAGCAGCGTCAGGATGTTGATGGTGAATCCGAAGATCCACAGGAAGAAGCACGCCCCGATGAGGGACACCGGGATGGTGACGAACGGGATCAGCGTGGAGCGGAACGAGCGCAGGAAGAGGAAGATCACCAGCGTCACCAGCACCATCGCGTCGAGAATGGCGCGATAGACGGCCTTGATCGAGGCGTCGATGAAGAGCGAGGAGTCGAACGCGATGAACGCCTTCATGCCCTCGGGGAGCGATGCCTGGATGCGGGGTACTTGCGCTTTCACGGCCTGCGCCACCGACAGCGTGTTGGCCGTGGACTGCTTGACGATCCCCAGCCCCATCGCCGGATTGCCGTTGACGCGCACGACGCTGCGCTCGTCCTGGGCGCCGAGCTCGGCGTGTCCGATGTCCTTCAGCCGCACCGGATAGCCGCTCGACTCGGTAATGATGAGATTGTTGAATTGCTCCGGAGTCCTCAGATCGGTTTCGGTCAGGACCGTGAACTCGCGGCTGCGGCTCTCGATGCGGCCCGAGGGCACCTCGATGTTCTGGCGCCGCAGGGCATTCTCGATGTCGAGCGGGGTCAGGCCGAATCCGGCGAGACGGTCGCGGTCCACCCAGATGCGCATCGCGTACTTGCGCGCGCCGCCGATGATGACGCTCGCCACCCCGGGCAGCGCCTTCAACGAATCCGCGACGTAGCGGTCGGCGTAGTCGGTGATGAAGAGCGCGTCGTGCCGGTCGCTGGTGAACGCGAGCCACAGGATCGCCTGCGCGTCGGACTCGATCTTGGAGACGACCGGCTCGTCCACCTCTTCCGGCAGGAGCCCCCGCACCCGCGCCACGCGGTCGCGCACGTCGTTCGCGGCGGCGTCCACGTCGCGCTCGGGCACGAACTCGATCGTGATCTGCGAGACCTCCTCGCGCGACACCGACTTGATGGCGCGTATGCCCTCGATGCCCGAGAGCGAGTCCTCCAATGGCTGCGTGACCTGCGACTCGATCACCTGCGCGCTGGCGCCGGTATAGACGGTGCGCACCGACGCGACCGGGGTGTCGATCTTCGGGTACTCGCGCACCGACAGGCGCAGGAAGGAGATGACGCCAAGAAGCACGATGACGAGGCTCATCACCGTCGCGAGGACGGGGCGGCGAATCGAGAGGTCAGGAAGAAACATGAATTAACCGCCAAGACGCCAAGAATCCAAATATGGAATGCGGTTCAATTTTGATACTCTTGGCGTCTCCGCGGTTCAATTTGATTTCTGATTTTCCTTGGCGGTTGCGGCGGTCGGCGGCGGCTTATCAGGCAGCACGATCACCGGCACGCCGTCCTGCAGCTTGATCTGGCCGTCGGTCACCACCTGCTCGCCGGGCTTGAGGCCCTTGACGATCTCGACCTGCCCGGGAGTGCGGGCACCGAGCGCGACTTCGGTAAGCGCCGCTCGCCCATCGACGACGCGGAACACGAAGTTCCGGCCGCCGCGCGGCACGATCGCCTGCTCGGGTATCAACACCGCCTTCTCGTTCGCGCCGAGCTCGAGCGTCACCCGCGCGAACATGCCCGGCCGCAGCCGCACGCCGCGGTTCTCCACTCGCCCGCGCAGGAGGACCGTTCGCGTTTTCTCGTCCACCGCGGTCTCGATCGCGTACACCCGCCCCGCGAACCGCTCGCCGGGAAACGCGTCTACCCGCACCGCGACCGGCTGGTCGCGGCGGATCTTGCCGAGATAGACCTCGGGGACGCGGAAATCGAGCTTCATCACGTCGATCTTGTCGAGCCGCACGATGTCCTCGCCCGCCTTGAGATAGGCGCCGGCGCTCACCTGGCGCAGGCCGACCATGCCGGCGAACGGCGCGCGGATGTCGGCTTTCGCGACCCGCGCCTCGTTTTCCTGGCGCTGCGCGGTGGCCTTCTTGTAGGCCTCGCGCGCGTCCTCGAGCGCCTGCTGGCTGATGAAGTTCTTCGTGAAGAGCTCGGCCGCGCGCTCGGCGCGCTGCTGCGTCAGCCGCTCGTCCGCGCGGCTTGCGTCGAGCTGCGCCCGGACTTCAGCCGCGTCAAGGTCGACCAGCCGTGCCCCCGCCGCGACCGCCTGTCCCTCGTTGAAATGGATCGCCGCAACCCGCCCCGCAACCTCGGGACGGATCATCACGGACTCGTTCGCCAGGAGCGTCCCGACGGCCGAGACATCGTGGGTGACGGTGCCGACCCTGACCGGAGCGGCCTTGACCGGCAGCCCTGTCGGCTTCGGCTTGGGCGGCTGCGCCTGCACGACCGCACCGAGCACCAGCAGGCCCGAGAGCGCAAAACCGCACGCGCGCTTGAGGTTCATGGAGGGTTTCAGCATGCCGGTTCAGCGCCCGGACGGGCTTGGTGAACGATCAATGATGAATAAGTTCGACCGCGGGGCCTTGCAGTCAGTTCATCGTTGCGCGTTCGTCACTGCTGTTGCTGCGCCTGCTGCTCCGCAATTTCCCTGTGGACCTGGGCCATGTCGAGCGCGCGCGCCTGGCGGATGACGCTCTCCAGGCCTTCCGCCGGCAGCGCACCGGCCTGGGCAAAGAGGACCACCTTCTCGCGCAGGAGCATCACGTACGGGATCGAGCGGATGCTGAATGCCGCCGCCAGCTCCTGCTCGTCATCGGAATTGACCTTGCCGAACACGATGTCCTGATGCTGCTCGGAAGCCGCCTCGAACACCGGCTCGAAGCTCCGGCACGGCCCGCACCACGCGGCCCAGAAGTCGACGATAACGATGTCGTTGCCGGTAACAACTTGCTCAAAATTGATCCTGTTCAGCTCGACCGTCGCCACAAAGCGCCCCGATAAAAAGAGTTGAGCATCTTAGCATGGCTCCTCATCCCTGAACCTACGCTTCAGTGCAGCTTCACGCGCGGTTCCGTGCGCCGCGTGATGAGCTTCGCCAGCGTGTCGAAGGCCATCTTGGCGAAGCCGTGCAGCGCGTAGACGTGCATGCGGTAGAGCGAGACGTACATGAAGCGGGCGAACAGCCCCTCGATGAAGATCGTGCCGCCGAGGAGCGCCCCCATCAGACTGCCGATGGTCGAATATTCCCCGAACGAGACCAGCGAGCCGAAGTCGCGGTAGCTCCAGGGCTTGAGCGGCTTGCGCGCGAGCCGGCGCGGCAGCATGCGCGCGAGATGCGAGGCCTGCTGGTGCGCCGCCTGCGCCGTTGGCGGCACGTCGCGGCCGCGCTCCGGCCACGGACAGCACGCGCAATCGCCAAGGGCGAAGATGTCGGGGTCGCGCGTGGTGTCGAGCGTCTGCTTCACGACGAGCTGGTTCAGCCGATTGGTCTCGAGGCCACCGATGTCCCTGAGGAACTCGGGCGCCTTGATGCCCGCCGCCCAGACCGTGAGCTCCGCAGGGATCCGCGCTCCGCCCGCGGTCACGACCCCGTCCCGCCGCACCTCCGTCACGCGCTCGCCGGTGAGCACGCGGACGTTGAGGCCGCTCAGCAGCTCCGCCGCCGCCTTCGACACCCGTTCCGGCACCGCCGGCAGGATGCGCGGCGCCGCTTCGATGATCGTCAGGCGGACGTCCTTCTCGGGGTTGATCTTGTCGAGCCCGTAGGCGACCAGCTCGCGCGTGGTCTTGTGCAGCTCCGCCGCGAGCTCGACTCCGGTCGCGCCGGCGCCGATGATGGCGACCTTGAGCTGCTCGGGCGCGAGCGGTTCGTGCTGGGAATTGGCTCGGATGCAGGCGTTCACGAGCTGCGTATGGAACCGCTCCGCCTGCGCCGCGGTGTCGAGGCTGATCGCATGCTCGCGGGCGCCCGGCGTGCCGAAGTCGTTGGAGAGGCTCCCGACCGCCATCACCAGGGTGTCGTAGGGGATCTCGCGGCGGGGAATCAGCTCGCGCCCGTCCTCGTCGAACGTGGGCGCAACCCGCACCACCTTGCGCCCGCGGTCGAGCCCGTCCATCTCGCCCAACTGGAATCGAAAGTGGTGCCAGCGCGCCTGCGCGAGGTAGTCGAGCGCGTGGTAGTCGAGATCCATGCTGCCCGCCGCGAACTCGTGCAGCAGCGGCTTCCACAGGTGGGTACGCGAATGGTCGATGAGCGTGACGCTCGCGCGGTTCTTGCGCCCGAGCATATCCCCGAGACGCGTCGCGAGCTCGATGCCGCCCGCGCCCCCGCCGACAATCACAATTCGATGGAGATCGGCCATTCGCGCTCATTATAGGTGGTGCGTGGACGGAGACCCGTCCGGCATTCGTTCCGACCGGGTGCGGGAAAAGCATTAGAATTGCCGCCATGCGGAAGATGCGCGACCGGCTCGCGCTGCACACCTGGACGCTCAACACGACGCCGCTCGCGGGCGTTCTGCGCGCGGCGAAGCGTGGCGGCTGGAACGCGGTGGAGCTGCGGCGCATCGATTTCACGCGCTGCTTCGACGCCGGCATGAGCAACGCGCAGGTTCTCGACCTGGTGCGGGCGAGCGGCCTCAAGGTCGCGTGCGTCGGGACCGAGTACGGGCTGATCTTCGCCAGGGGCGACGAGAAGAAGCGGCTGTTGAAGGTCCTCGACGAGACCTGCGCCAACGCCGTCGCGCTCGGCTGCGATCTCGTGATGATCGCGCCGGGGCAGAATCCGCCGGGAACGCTGCGGGAGGGCGCCGCGAACTTCAGGGACGGCGGCGCGATCGCGAAAGCCCACGGAGTGCGCCTCGCGCTCGAGTTCAACTCGCAGCACCCGGTGATCAACCGGCTCGAGGCCGGACGCGAAATCGTCGCGGCTGCCGGCCACCCGAGCTGCGGCCTCCTGTTCGACGCCTACCACCTCGAGCGCAGCGGCGGGGGCGGCCGCGGCTTCGAGAACGTCGCCCCGGAGGAGATCTTCGCCTTTCAGTACAGCGACGTTCCGGCGGGCCCCCCGCCGGCCGATAAGCGGCCCACCGACCGCCTGCCGCCCGGGCTGGGAAAGGTGCGCTGGCGCGAGGTCTTTCAGCTGCTGCAGGAAAAGAACTACCGGGGCTACCTCAGCTACGAAGCGCCCAATCCCGAGTACTGGTCACGGCCGCCGGACGACGTCGCGAGCGAAGCTGCCGTCGCAACGCGGAATTTACTTGCCGCGGTCGAAGGCTCTTGACGCCGCCGCCCGCGCGAGCACCTCGCGCAGCTGCGGCACCGCCTCCCGGCCCGCGGCCTCGCCCGCCGCGATGTTCGATTCCTTCTGCTCGAAATCGAGCATGCGGGTAGGCACCGTGCGCGGCACGATGACGACGTCGGCTCCATCGAGCTCGTCCGCGAGCAGCGCGTAGCGGCCGCCGCGGCCATACTGCCTCATCGCGCCGTCCGGCGCATTGCGCACTTGGGCGAACCACGATACGTCCACCGCGACGACGATGTTGGCACCCATCGCGCGCGCAACCCTGACCGGCACCGGGCTCGTGAGCCCGCCGTCCAGGTACTCCTCGCCGTTGATCACCGGGGGCACGAAGAGCCTCGGCACGCTCGCCGAGGCGCGGACCGCGACCCCGGTATTGCCGCGGTTGAATACCACCATACGGCCGCTCTTCGCCTCGGTGGCGATCACCGCGAAGGCCCGTGCCAGGCGCTCGATCGGCCGTCCGTCCACCATCCGGTTGACGAAATCCTGCATTGCCTCTCCCTTGACCCAGCCATTGCCGAACAGCGCGAAATCCACGAGGTCGCTTTGCTCGAGCGCGAGCGCGATCT
>Ga0299906_10000532_pt1 | contig 35059 bp, 27 predicted proteins | sample RVTome_14_FD_200259 | JGI IMG/M metagenome (GOLD analysis project Ga0299906, IMG submission 200259) | Soil microbial communities from uranium-contaminated site in the Upper Colorado River Basin, Wyoming, United States - RVT145D125 (version 2) ... | reverse complement strand
ACCCCCGGCGGGACGGCCCGCCTGCGGGCCGCCCGCAGCGCCGCCCCGAGACGCAGCCGTAGCTCGGCGGCGCGGTCCGGGTCGAGGCCGGCCAGGTTCGTGGTCTCTCCCGGATCCGCTCCGAGATCGTAGAGCTCCTCATCGGCGTCGGCGTCGCGGACCACGTACTTCCATCTCCGGCTGCGAATCCCGTGGTACTTCGCGGGATACCCGTCCGAGCTCTCCACGAGCAGCGGTCTCTCGGACGCCCGCCCGGCGACGAGGTCGCGCCCGGCGGCATCGGGCGTCGCCTCGAGCCCGATCAGGGCCAGCAGCGTCGGCAGCACGTCGAGAGTCGACACCTGGTCGTGGACGACCTCCCCGGCGCGCTGGCCAGGCGCCTTGACCAGCAGCGGGATCCGCAGCGTCGCGTCGTAGGCGAAACGACCGTGCTCGAAGTAGTAGTCGTGCTCGCCCAGGCTCTCACCGTGGTCGGAGGTGAAGAGGATGGCGCTCTCGTCGTAGACCCCGAGCCGTCGCAGCGCCGCGACCACCCGGCCGAAGGCCGCGTCCATGTGGCGGATCTCGGCGTCGTAGCGCGCCACGTAGGCGGCCACACGGTCCTCGTCCCCGATCCGCTGGTAGCGCGGGAGGGAGCCGAGCACTAGGTCCGGATGCACGCCGAGCTCCCGGCTCCCCATGGAAACCCGGGCGTCGGACTGCGCCCACTCGTCCGTCTCGAACAGCGCCAGCAGCTCGCGCGGAGGCAGGTAGGGACCGTGGGGATCCATCAGGTGGATCCAGACGAAGGTCGGCGCCGTCCACGGCTCGTCGAGCCAGGCCTCGAACGCCGCGATCATGGTCTCGACGCCGCCCACGTTGGTCCGGTGGGTCACGTAGTGGTCGAAGCCCCTGGAGAATCCCTTCCCGGCCCGGAGCACCGGGTTTCCGACGAAGGCTGCGGTCCGGTAGCCGGCGGCTCGGAGCCGCTCCGCCAGCACGGGCAGGGACTCCGGAATCGCCTGGAAGTTGTCGCGCACCTGGTGCTCCTCGGGATGCCGGCCGGTGAAGATGGTGGCGAAGGACGGGCCCGTCTTGGGCACCACGGTGACGGCGTTCGCAAAGTGCCAGGCACCCCGCGCGAAGGCGTCCAGCGCGGGTGAGGTCTGCCGCGGGTAGCCGTTCAGGGAGAGGTGGTCGGCGCGCAGGGCGTCCGACGTCACGAGGACCAGGTGGGGAGGAGGGGTCGGGGCCGCGCAGGACGCCCCGAGTGCCACCGCCGCTCCCAGCCACCGCAGGCCCGTGGCGCGCTCCACAGCAGGATGGTAGCGCAGCCCTCGAGCCCGGCGCGCTCCATCGGGCCCGGGTACAATCGGAACCCGATGCTGCTCAAGGGGGCGGTCGTGGTGATGCTGGACCCGCCGCGGGTCGAGTCCAGCGACCTCCGCGTCTCGGGACCGCGTATCACCGAGAAGGGCTCCGGCCTGTCTCCAGCCGACGGCGAGGAGGTCGTCGACCTGGACGGCGCCGTGCTGCTGCCGGGCCTCGTCAACGCCCACACCCACCTGTACAGCACCCTGGCTCGGGGCCTGCCCCCGCCGCTCCCCCCGCCCAAGACGTTCCGCCAGATCCTGGAGCGGCTCTGGTGGCGGCTCGACCGGGCGCTCGACGAGGAGTCGGTGGCGGTCTCCGCGTTGTCGGGCGGGCTCGAGGCGGCCCTCTCGGGCACCACCGTCCTGATCGATCACCACTCCTCCCCGGGGTTCATCCGCGGCTCCCTCGACACGGTCCGCGGAGCCCTGGAGCAGATCGGCCTCCGCTCCTGCCTGTGCTACGAGGTGACGGACCGCAACGGCGAGGAGGGCGTCAGCCAGGGGCTCGAGGAGAACGTCGCCTTCCAGAAGAACCACCAGACCCCCCTCACCCGGGGAATGGTGGGGGCCCACGCGAGCCTGACGCTCTCAGAGGACACGCTGGACCGCCTGGCCGGGGCGGTCTCGGACACCGGGAGCAGCATCCACGTCCACGTGGGAGAGGACATGGCCGACGTGGAGGACTGCCGGCACCGCTTCACGATGACGCTCCGGGAGCGCCTCGAGCGCCACGGGCTGATCGTGTCCCGGGCGATCCTGGCGCACTGCGTCCACCTCGCCGAGAGCGAGATCGAGGAGGTGCATCGCCTCGGGGGCTGGATCGCCCACAACCCGCGCTCGAACATGAACAATGCCGTGGGCCGCGCCCCGGTCCAGGCCATGAAGCGCGCGGCCCTGGGCACCGACGGCGTGGACCAGGACATGTTCGCCGAGGTGCGGAGCTGCTACCTGATGCTGCGGGACGCCGGGCAGCCGAAGGCGGCCGAGACCGCGCTGCAGCTACTCGTCGGGGGGCACCGTCTCGCCGCGGCGCTGTTCGGCCTTCCCTTCGGCAAGCTCGACGCGGGGGCGCCCGCGGACCTTCTGGTCCTGGACTACGCCTCGCCCACGCCGTTGCACGCGGACAACGTGGCCGGGCACCTGCTCTTCGGGTTGTCCCGAGCCCACGTGGAGTCGGTGATGGTCGCCGGCCGCTGGGTGGTCCGGGGCCGGAAGCCCGTCGCGGTGGACGCCGGCGACGTGCAGCGGCGCGCCCGGGAGGTCGCGGGCCGGCTCTGGCAGCGCGTGGCGAAGGTCTGACCCCGTCGTCCCACTGGAGGAAGCGATGCGAAGCGTGCTCGTGCTGATCGGAACATTGGCCCTGACGCCGGCGGCCCGGGGTCAGTCACCGGCGGACGCCCCGGCGGAGGACTGGGTCACCCTGCTCAACGGCCGCGACCTGTCGGGCTGGACCCCGAAGCTCACCCACCACGACCTGGGGCAGGACCCGAGGCGCACCTTCCGGGTGGAGGACGGCGTGCTCAAGGTGGCCTACGACGACTACGAGGGGTTCGACCGCGATTTCGGCCACCTCTTCTACGAGACGCCATTCTCCTACTACGTGCTTCGCCTCGAGTACCGCTTCCTGGGAGAGCAGGTCCCCGGCGGCCCGGACTGGGCCCTGCGGAACAGCGGCGTGATGTTCCACTCCCAGCCCCCCGAGACCATGGGACGGGAGCAGGACTTCCCCGTCTGCATCGAGGCCCAGTTCCTGGGCGGAGCCGGCGAGGGCGAACGGACGACGGGGAACCTGTGTACGCCGGGCACCCACGTCGTGATGGACGGGGAGCTGGTGACGCAGCATTGCATCACGTCCAGCTCCGCGACCTACCACGGCGACCGGTGGGTCCAGGCCGAGCTCCGCGTCTACGGCAGCGAGCGGGTCGAGCACGTGATCGACGGAGAGGTCGTGCTCAGCTACGAGAAGCCCCAGCTCGACGGGGAGCCGGCCGCCGAGGGCGAGGAGCTCTACGGACCCGCGGGAACGCTGCTCGACCATGGGTACATCGCGCTCCAGGCCGAGAGCCACCCCCTGGAGTTCCGCAACGTCGAGCTCCTCGACCTGGTCGGTTGCCCCGATCCGGGCTCGCCCGGCTACAAGCCCTACGCGGCGCACCACGACGAGTCGCGGTGCGGCGAGGGAGAGTGAGCGCCGCTGGGGGACTCAGCCCCGGGGCCAGAGCCAGCCGAAGGCCCCGGCGGTGACCAGCGCGTAGACGAGGCCGTCGGCCATCGACCTGGCCGTGGCGCTCCAGCTCTTGTGGTACCAGATCGACGCCTGGGCCAGCGCCAGGGCGTAGCCGGCGAAGGCGCTGGTCCCGACGACGCGGAACACCATCAGGTAGTGCGCACCCTCCGGAAGGGTGACGGCGCCGACGTAGCCCGAGAAGAACCCGACCACCAGGCAGTAGACGAACCACTGGATCAGGCTCTTCCCCATGCTCGGCATCCCCGAGGGGACCACCGTCACGATCGCCACCGGGCCCTTCTCCACCTTCGACTTGAACTCCTCGGACTTCATGTTCTGAGCCGTCATGTACGGAAGGACGTAGTCTCCGGGCTTCAGGTCGAAGCCCCGCAGCGCGTCCATCACGGCGTCCTCGCTCGGCAGGCCCCGGAAGTCGTCCCTGTGATACGTGAGCACGGTGTGGATCACGGAGCTCAAGACGAACACGATCACGGCTGCGACGAGCGTCGGCAGCAGCAGAGCCGTCAGGCTGACCATGGCACCCTCCCCGGGCGAGTTCGATGGCTGGATTGTAGCCCTCTCCGCCTTCGGCGCCAGAGGGTCCTCCGTGGTCTAATGTGCGCTGCGGAGGATCCATGGCGGAACGCGTCGTGCGATGCGGCCTGATCCAGGCCGGCAACGTCCGGTCCCCCGAGGACGCGACGCTGGCCGAGATCCGGGAGGCGATGATCGAGAAGCACCTCGGCCTGATCGCCGAGGCCGGGCGGCGCGAGGTCCGGATGCTCTGCCTCCAGGAGCTGTTCTACGGCCCCTACTTCCCCGCCGAGCAGGAGACCCGCTGGTACGCCCTGGCCGAGCGCATTCCCGACGGGCCCACGGTCCGCCTGATGCGGGAGCAGGCGAAGAAGCACGGCATGGTGATGGTGGTCCCCATCTACGAGGAGGAGACCACCGGCGTCTACTACAACACCGCCGCCGTGATCGACGCCGACGGGGCCTACCTGGGCAAGTACCGCAAGACCCACATCCCCCACTGCAAGCCGGCGTTCTGGGAGAAGTTCTACTTCAAGCCCGGCAACCTCGGCTACCCGGTCTTCGAGACCCGCTACGGGCGCGTGGGCGTCTACATCTGCTACGACCGGCACTTCCCCGAGGGGGGACGACTCCTCGGCCTCCACGGCGCCGAGATCGTGTTCATCCCGTCGGCCACCACCAGCGGCCATTCGGACAACCTGTGGAGGATCGAGCAGACCGCCCTGGCCATCGCGAACGGCTACTTCGTCGGGACGATCAACCGTGTCGGCCGTGAGGTCCCCTGGAGCTTCGGGGAGTTCTACGGCAGCTCGTACTTCTGCAACCCCTACGGCGAGATCCTCGCGCAGGCGAGCCGGGATCGGGACGAGCTGCTGGTGGCGGACCTGGATCTGGCGCTGATCGAGAAGGTGCGGGCCCACTGGCAGTTCTACAGGGACCGCCGTCCCGACGCCTACGGGGAGATCGCCCGGGACGTGCTGTGAGGCGGCGCGGCCGATGCTGCTGAAGGGCGGGCTCCTCGTCGACGGCACGGGGGTCCCGGGCCGGGAGGCGGACGTCAGGATCGAGGGCGAGAGCATCGCCGAGGTCGGGAGCGGGCTCCGGCACCACGGCGAGGTGATCGACTGCCGCGGGCACGCGGTGGCACCGGGCTTCATCGACACCCACAGCCACTCCGACGTGAAGGTGCTCGCCGAGCCGCAGCTCGAGGAGAAGCTGCGCCAGGGCATCACGCTGGAGGTCCTCGGGCAGGACGGCATCTCGGTGGCGCCCGTAGAGCCCGGCGAGCGCGCGAGCTGGAAGCAGAAGCTCTCCGGCCTGGAGGGTGACTTCGGCGTGGAGTGGGACTGGTCCTCGGTGGCGAGCTATCTGGAGCGGATCCAGGCCGCCCGGCCGGCCCAGGACCTCGCCTACCTCGCCCCCCACGGAGCCCTTCGCCAGATCGTCGTCGGCCCCGACGACCGCCCGGCGTCCCCGGAAGAGCGGGCGAGGATGCAGGATCTGCTCCGGACGGCCCTCGCGGAAGGGGCGTGCGGATTCTCCACCGGCCTGATCTACCCGCCGTGCTGCTACGCCGACACCGCCGAGCTGATCTCCTTCGGGGAGGTACTGGCGGGGGCGGGCAGGCCCCTCGTCGTCCACATCCGGAGCGAGAGCGACCGCATGCGGGAGGCCCTCGAGGAGATGGTCGGGGTGGCGGGCGCCTCGGGCTGCGCCGTTCAGGTCTCGCATCTCAAGCTGGCGGGGAAGCGCAACTGGCCCCGGGCCGAAGAGATGATCGGGGTCTTCGAGTCCGCCCGGGAGCGCGGCCTGCGCTTCACCGCCGATCAGTACCCGTACACCGCCGGCAGCACCCTGCTCGGCGCCATCCTCCCTCCCTGGGCCCACTCCGGGGGTGGCGAGGCGACCCTGCGGCGTCTCGGAGATCCGGAGCAGCGGGCGCGCCTGCGAGCCGAGCTTTCGAGCCCGGAGCCCTGCGAGTGGGACAACTTCTGGCAGTGGAGCGGACCGGAAGGGATCGTGGTGTCGGACATCCCCTCCGGGCGGCATCCCGAATGGCTGGGGCGGAACCTCGCAGAGATCGCCGCCGCCCGGAGACGGCCTCCCCTGGATGCCGCCTTCGACCTGCTGCGCGAAGAGCGGATGGGGGTGGCGATGATCTCGTTCTCCCAGGACGAGGACGTGGTGAGCCGCTTTCTCGAGCTTCCCTGGGTCAACGTCTGCACCGACGGCCTGCTCGGGGGACGGCCGCACCCACGGACCTACGGGACGTTCCCGCGGATCCTGGGTCGCTACGTGCGGGAGCGGGGGCTCCTCGCCCTGGAGGAAGCCGTGCGGAAGATGACGCTCCAGGCGGCGGCGGCCATGGGGTTCCGCGACTGCGGTCGCGTCGCTCCCGGCCTCAGGGCCAACCTCGTCGTGTTCGACCCCGAGACGGTGGCGGACCGCGCGACCTTCGAAGACCCCGCTCGGCATCCCGTGGGCATCCGCGACGTGATCGTGGGCGGGGGGTTCGCGGTGCGGGACGGGGCGCTCACCGGCGAGCGGCGCGGGCGGGTGGTCCGTTGAGGGCGACCCTCGACGGGGAGCTGTCGTGGCCGAGCTGATCCCGGCTCCGTTCGGCCACCTGCTCAGGCGCATGCTGCGGGAGCTGGAGCGGGAGGAGAAGGTCTTCGACCTTCCCGCGACCTGCTTCTGGCGCGGCGATCCGCAGCTCGACACCTCCGTCCGCTTCCACGGCCGGGCCGCCGGCAGCCCGGTCGGGCCGGCGGCGGGTCCCCAGGACCAGATGGCGCAGAACATCGTCCTGGCCTGGCTCGCCGGCAGCCGGATCCTCGAGCTCAAGACGGTCCAGATCGACGATCGCCTCAGCATTCCCCGCCCCTGCATCGACGCCACGAACGTGGGCTTCAACGTCGAGTGGAGCCAGGAGCTGCGCCTGGGGGAGAGCCTCCGGGAGTACGCCGCGGGCTCGATGCTGATCGACGTGCTGCGACAGACCGGCATCGCGCCGACGTCCGGTCCCGACTCGGAAACGATCTTCGACATGAGCGTGGGCTACGACCTGGCCGGGATCCGCAGCGAGCGCGTCGACGCCTGGATCCGCTCGATGAAGGACGCAAGGGTGCAGGTCGAGGCGTTGCGCAGGGAGATCCCCGAGGACCTGAAGCGTTATCGGGACGTCGAGTACCAGACCGCCCTCAGCCGGCAGATCACCCTCTCCACGTTCCACGGCTGCCCCGCCGGCGAGATCGAAGGCATCGTCCGACACCTGCTCACCGAGGTCGACGTCGACGTGACCGTCAAGCTGAACCCCACGCTGCTGGGGCGGGCGCGGGTGGACGGCCTGCTCCACGACGTCCTCGGCTACCGCGAGATCGAGACGCGGCAGGAGGACTTCGACAAGGACCTGCAATGGGAGCAGGCCCTGGAGCTGACCGACCGCATGACGGGGCTCGCGGCCTCCCTCGGGCGGACCTTCCAGGTCAAGTTCTCGAACACCCTGGTCGTGAAGAACCACAGGGACTTCTTCCCGAGCAGCGAGGCGGTGCAGTACCTCTCGGGACAGCCGCTCCACGTCCTGACCCTCGACCTCGTGGAGCGCTACCGCCGGGCGCGCCCGGACGTGCCGATCTCCTTCTCCGCCGGCGTCGACCGGCGCAACTTCCCCGACTGCGTCGCTCTCGGCTTCACGCCCATCACGACCTGCACGGACCTGCTGCGGCCGGGGGGCTACGCCCGCCTGCCCCGTTACCTGGGCCACCTGGGTGAGCGGATGCGGGAGCGGCGCGTGAGACGCATCGGGGACTTCGTGGTGACGGCCTGCGGTCTCGGCGAGGACGCGATCCGCTCGGTAACCGCCGACTCCGAGCTGCGGCGCCGCCTGACCCGCGAGCTCGAGGCCGAGACCGTGGACCTGCTCGGCGCCCTCGAGGGCCTGGGCCGGTCGGAGGTCTACCCCGGGCTCGTCCACGCCGCGGCGCTCCTCAACCTCGGCCCCGTTGTCGGCGCGGTGAGATCCGACCCGCGCTATCGGGCCGAGCAGAACCGAAAGGCTCCACGCAAGGTCGGCTCCCGGCTCGAGCTGTTCGACTGCATCAACTGCGACAAGTGCGTCCCCGTCTGTCCCAACGACGCCAACTTCGTCTACGTCACGCAGCCGCTCTCGCGTCCCTACCCGCGCTTCCGCCTGGAGGCCGGGGACGTCGTGGAGGAGCTGGCGGGGAGCTTCCTGGTCACCGAGGAGCACCAGCTCGCGAACTTCCAGGACTTCTGCAACGACTGCGGGAACTGCGACACCTTTTGTCCCGAGGACGGTGGCCCCTACGTGGAGAAGCCCCGCTTCTTCGGCTCCCTGGACGCCTGGCGCCGGTGGCGGGAGCGCGACGGCTTCTTCCTGGCCCGGGAGGACGACATCGACGCGGCCTGGGGCAGGATCCGCGGCTTGGAGTACCACCTGGAGGTCGACCGGCGACGGGACCGGGGGCTGTTCACCGACGGCCAGCTCGCCGTCGAGGTTCTGCACAGCGCCCGGCGGGTTCTCGACGTGTCGGTGCGCGCGGGAGCGCAGGAGGGACACGTCCTGGACTTCGCCGCCTACCTCAACCTCGCCGTGGCGATGGACGGCGTCCTGGACACGCGCCGGGCGAACCCCGCGAACGCGGCCTACCTCGACGTCCCGATCACCGGAGGCATCCGATGAGCCCGACTCGCACGCTGGTCTCCCTCGCGGCCCTCGGCTGCTGCGCGGCCATCCCGGCGTCCGCCTTCGCCGCCGGAGGGCTCTCTTCCGGGGTGCACGACCTCGGTTCCGGGGGCGACGCTCCGATCTCGACGTGCGCACCCTCGACGTGGCGGCCGGCGGCTCCGCCCGGATCGAGACCCGTGACCTCGAGCGGATCGTCATCGTCGGTCGCGGCGAGGCCGAGCTGACGGCGGCCGGGCGGACGGCGGCCGCCGAGCCGGGGAGCCTGATCCTGCTCCTGCCCGGGGACGACGCCGCGGTGGCCAACCGGAGCGAGCTACTGGAGGGACACGTCGAGATGCTGCTCGGAGAGGGGTGGCGGGATGTCCCGGCGGGACATCTCGTCTTCGTCGCCAGCGAGGTGCCCCACTCCCTCCGCAACCTCGGGGAGACGCCCGCTGTCTACTTCGCGATCCAGGGACTCTGAGCCGAGCTGTCCTAGGCATAGTCTAACTATGTCTGGTGTAGACTCGTCGACGTGATGACGAGGACGGCGAGCTTGTCGGCGCTCCTGGGCCTCTGGCTGCTCCAGCCGGCGCCGTCTCCCCCGCAGAGGCTCGATCCCGAGCGGATCGGCGCCTCGCCCACGGTCCTCCGCGGCGAGCCCGACGCCGGAGGTGAGGCCAGCTGGTGGTTTCCGCCGGGCGCGGACGCCTACGACGTACCTGTGTCCGGGGGCGTGCGGGTCCGCGCCGGGGACAGGGAGCTGCTCGAGTGGCTCCGGGCGCGCTCGCCGATGCCCCTGCTGGAGCTTCCGGCGGTGGGCGCCCGCTACGGCGATCGGACCCTGGTCCTGGTGGTTCCCTGGCCTCACTACGCCGAGCTGGTCGCCGAGACGGTGCGCCCGGTCGGGCCGGAGACGCGGGTCGGGGTCCGGTTCCGCTTCCCCGAGGGCCGGCGGAATGCCACGCCCGCGGAGATCGTGGCCCTGTGGGCGGGGCCCGAGGAGCTGGCCGTCGCCGAGGCCTTCCGCCGCTGGCGGGCCTCCGGGGCGGAGCTCGGGGCGATCCCCCCGCCGAAGACCCTCCGCGAGCACGCCGCCGACAACCCGCGGGTGGAGCGGCTGGTGGGTGCGATTCACCTGTACGTGTGGGGTCCCGTCCTGTTCAGTCGCCTCGACGTGAACGTCGCCGATTGGATCCCCCTGGCCCGGGACCTGCTCGCCGCCGAGCCGGAGACCCCGGCAGGGCGATGGCTGGTCCGCCTCGGAGACGGAGACCGCGAGCGGCTCGCGGAGCTGGCCGCCGCCGAATGGCCCGCAGACTACCTGACCCGCGAGGCGGCCCGGGTGATCGACGCGACGCTGCGCGACCGGGGCTGGCTCGATCAACCGGCGGATCGCCCCGCAGCGAAGGTGATCGACACGAATCGGAGCGCGTTCTTCGCGGCGTTCCGGGACCGCCTCCGCGACCCCGCGACCTGGGGCGACGGCATGTCCGCCTCGATGCTCCGGGCGATCCGCGACGCCGGGGTCGAGCGTGCCCTCGTGCTGGGAGCGGACCTGGTCCCGGAGGTCCCCCTCTCTCGCGTCGCGGCGCTCGCAGACGAGCTCGGCTACCTGTTCGGCCGGTACGACAGCTATCACAGCGTGCACGATCCGGCCGCGAACCCCGACCGGACCTGGAGCACCGCCCAGTTCGACGAGGCGGCGTTTCGGAGCGGAAGGGTGGTCCGGGCCGACGGCTCGGGGCACCCCGGCTTCCTGGGCCGGGGCTTTCACTTCTCGCCCATCGCGGCGCGGCCGTACGTCGAGGCCCGGGTGGGCCGCATCATGGCGGACACCCCACACTCGGCCTGGTTCGTCGACTGCGACGGGGCCTACGAGTACTTCGACGACTACCACCCGGATCATCCCGCCACCCGGGTCGACGACGTGCGTGCGAGGCGGGACCGCCTCGCGTGGATCGAGAAGGCCCACGGTTCCGTCGTCGGCAGCGAGGGGGGCTCGGTCCTGCTCGCGGACATCGTCCGATTCGGCCACGGCGTGGACACTCCCTACGTCGGTCACCTGGACCCGGCGTTCGCAGACCGCGAGAGTCCCCACTACCTGGGCCGGCACTGGCCACCCGAGGCCCCCGACCGCTCCTTCGCGGCGATCCCCACGCCGCCGGGCGCGATCCGTCCCTACTTCGAGCCCGCCGACCGCATCCCTCTGTACCGCGCGGCGCTCGGAGACGAGATCGTCACGAGCCACCACTGGAGCTTCGCGTCCCTCAAGCTCGCCGATCGGACCGTGGAACGAGCGCTGATGGAGGCGCTCCACGGCACGGCCCCGCTCTTCCACGTGAACCGCACCACCTGGCCCGGCGTGCGCGACGTCGTGGCTCGCCGCGCAGCGTTCTGGCTCGAGCTGCACCGCCGCATCGCCGGGGTCCCCATGGCGTCTTTCGAGGCGCTCACCGCCGACCGCCGCGTCCAGAGGGCGCGCTACACGGGGGACGGGGTCGACGTGACGGTGACGGCGAACTTCACGGGCGAGCCGTGGAGAGGCTACCCGCCGCGCTCGGCGACACTCTCCGACGCGATCACCGGCGAGAGCCGGCGGCTGGCGCCGGGGACCGGAGCGCGCTGAGACGGGCCCCGCGAGGGTTCCGGCATCCCGCACTGGGCTACGATCTGCGTCGTGGTCTCCCACGGCGAGCGGATGTCGCGGATCCTGGCCAGCTACGACGATTGGATCGTGCGCGGCTACTGCTGGGGCCGGTTCAAGATCCTGCGGCAGCGCTTCCTGCTCGAGATCGGCCAGTACATGCCCGAGGTCGGCAGCGTCCTCGACGTCGGCTGCGGGTTCGGCCTGTTCGCGCTCTACTTCAGCCTGGAGAAACCGGGGCTGCGGCTCGAGGGGATCGACCTCGACGAGCGGCGCATAGAGTTGGCGCGCCGCGCCGCCCGCCGCCTGGGCCTCGAGGCCGCGCGCTTCGACGTGGCCCGGGCCGAGCAGCTCCGGCTCGGGGAGCGTCGCTTCGACGGCATCTACACCCTCGATCTCATCCATCACCTCCCCAGGGCCGCGGTCCGGCCGCTGCTGGAAGCGTTCCACGCCGCGATCGCTCCCGGGGGCCGCCTCGTCGTGAAGGACGTCGACACCCGGCCCGCCTACAAGCGCCTCTTCACCCACGCCCTCGACCTCGCGATGGACCCGGCGCGGCCGCCGCACTACTGGCCGAGCGCCGAGCTCGCGGCGCTGCTGCGGGAAGTCGGCTTTCGCGTCTACCACCACACCATGAATGACTACCTCCCGTATCCCCACATGCTCTACGTCTGCGAGAAGCTCCCGGTCTGACCGTGATCGGACCGCTCCTCTTCTTCTGGACGAACCTGGCGCTGACACTGTTCGCGTTCCGCACAGCCCGCCGGATCGCCGGCCTCTGCCCGGCCGAGCGAGCGGTGGTCGGGCTGCTGTGGTTCGCGGCGGCCATCCAGCTCGGCCCGCTGGTCCTGGGCTCTCTCGGCGCGCTCCGCGCATGGCCGCTGGCTGCCCTCGCGACGGTGCTGGCGGGCCTCGAGCGACTCGCGCCGGAACGGCGAGTCCGGTCGGAGGGAGCTCCGGCTCCCCGATCGCTCTGGCTCGCGACCGCAGTCGGGGCAATCGGGGGCTGGTGGCTGGTCTCGGCGGGCGCATCCCCGATCGACCTCGTCTGGGACGACTTCACGTATCACGCCGCGGTCCCGGCCTGGTGGGTGAGCCGGGGAGCGCTGGAGGTGCCGTCGCTGACGTTCCAGGCCTACTACCCTCTCGGAAGCGAGCTGTCGGCGGCGTGGTTCATGGTTTCACTCGGCCACGACGCACACGCCAACCTCGTCCTCCTGCTGTGGATCGCCCTGGCCCTCGCGGCCTGGGTGTCCCTCTCCCAACAGCTGCGGCAGCCCCCATTCCTGGCCGCCCTGGCGATGAGCTGCTTCGCGGCGTCCACTCACGTGATCGAGGCCAGCCGCCGGTTCACCGCCGTGGACCTCGCGGCGACGGCGTTCTGCCTGGCCGCGCTGTCGCTCTCCGGCGCGCCGACACCGGAGGGCTGGAGGGCCCGCGCGCTCCCTGCCGGGATCGCGGCGGGGCTGGCCGTCGGGTGCCGGGTCACGGCTGCGAGCACAGCGGGCGTGCTGCTGGCGTTCTGGGCCCTGCGATCGTGGCGGACCCGCAGCTGGCATCCTGTCGCGCGGTTCGCGCTCCCGGCCCTCGCGTGCGGCGGCTACTGGTACGCCCGCAACCTCTGGGTCGCCGGCAACCCTCTCTTTCCCGCCGAGATCGGTCCCTTCCCCGGGCCTTTCGACGCCGAGACGCGCTACCTCACCACCCTGCTGCCGGCGGTCGCGGCGAACTGGCGAGATCCCGGCTTCTGGCTCGACCTCGCGAGACGGCGCCTCGATTGGCCTCTCCCCCTCGGCATTCTCGCGGCCTTCGGCGTAGGCGCCGGAGCCGCTGCGGCTCTGCGGGGGGCTCCGGGGCGCGAGCGCGAGCTTCGCGGGCTGCTCACCGCCTCAGCCGTGATCTGGGTGGCCCTGTTTCCCTTCCAGCCCTTCTCGGGGACGTTCAACGCACCGGATCTGGGCGCTCACCACTACCCGCGCTACCTCACGCTTCCCTTCGCGCTGGGGCTCCTGCTCCTGCCCGAGGCTGCGCGGCACCCGGCCGCCCGGCGAACGGTGGGCGCGGCCGCGATCCTGACCCTCGCGCTCGCGCTGGCTCCCCCCGCGCCGAGGCACGGCCTGGGAATGCTCGCGGGGATCGGGGTGGCTCTCGCCCTGACCGCCCCGGGCTGGCCGCGTCGCCTCCCGGTCGTGGCCGCAAGCGCGTTCTGGGCGATCCTGTCCCTGGCCACGCCCTACAAGGCCGAGGCGGCCGCCGCGCGCCTGTTCGGCCCGCGTCAGGGGGTTCCCCTCGGCGAGGCCTGGGCGGCGCTGGAGGATCTCCCGGTCGGCTCGCGGATCGCAGTGCTCTCGCGCAGCCCCGGCAGCCACGCTTTCTACTATCCGCTGTTCGGCCGACGACTCCAGCACCGGCCCGTACGGGTCTACCCCGACGGCACCCTCCACCCGCCACTGCACGAGACCTGGCGCGGCGACCCGCCGGCCTGGTTCTGGGAGTTCGACCGGCTGGACGACGCCCCCGAGCCGCGCGCTCTGCTCGCGAACTTGCGGAGCGCCGGAGTCCAGTTTGCTCTCGTGACGCAGTGGCCCACCGGGCTCCGCTCCCCCCCGTCGTGGCCCCCCGCCCGCGCCGCCCTGCTGGCGGTCCTTCCCGTGGAGCAGCGCCGCTTCGCGAACGGCTACGCCGAGATCTGGGACGTGCGCTGACCGATCACGGGTCGGGAAGCCCCAGCCACCGCCGGAACACGAGGCGCGCGCGTCGATTCAGGATCGGGCCCGCGCTTCGGAGCACGTCGTGGGCGATCAGGCCGAAGGGCCTCCACGCCCTCGGCTTCGTGGCCCGCGCGTAGCCCAGCCGGTCCATCAGCGAGCCGGCGATGTGCTCTACGATGCGCACGTCTCTCCGGCTGAGGTCGTCGCTCCACGCGCCGGCGCGCCCTCGCCTGAGGAAGTGCTCGGGACCGGAGCGCTGGCCCGCGGTGCGCTGCTCGAAGCTGTGGCGCCCGGAGACGTCCTCGCACCATTGCGGACTCGCCGGGAGTCCGGCGGCGGCGCACACGCGAGCGAGCGCCCTCGGGGTGTCCGCGAGGAGACTCTCGTAGCGGACGACGATTCCCCTCGGGTCATCCTCCACGTCCAGGGCGCTCTCTACGAACCTCAGCCACAACCGGGCCGCTCCGACGACACCCGTGGGAGCCCAGGACCGGCCCCAGGAGCGACCCGCGGCACGAAGCGATGCGACGACGTCCCGCGGGTCCCGGAGCACGTGAACCAGGAGCGCGTCGGGAAACAGTGCGCGGATCTCGCGCCAGACCAGGGCGTTGGAGGGCGTCTTCTCCAGGAGCGCGCAAACCCCGGGGCGACCGGCGGAGATGCGACCCAGGGCGTCGCTCGCGAAGGCCCTCAGGCAGTCACGGAACTCGACGGCGTCGAGCACTTTGTCGAGCCCGACGCGCGCCGAACGACGGCGTTCGAAGGCGCGGCGCAGCTCTCCGACGTACTCCGTGAAGAGGTACGTCTCACCGAGGCCGGCGATCTCTGGACGATCGGCCAGCATCCCGTGCAGCCAGGTCGTGCCGCTCCGGGGACAGCCCAGGATCACGATCAGTTGACCGAAACCGACGCGCCCCACGATCCGATTCCCCTGCACCGGCTCGAGTGGACCGCAGACGTGACCACTCCGGCTGGCGGCGGGTTAGCATACCAGCACGGTCGGGTCCCCCGAGACATGGCTCGCCTCCAGCAACCGACGGTCAGCGTCATCGTCCCCACCTGCGCGCGCCTCGCGCGGCTGCGCCTGGCCCTGGCGTCGATCCGGGAGCAGTCATTCGTGGACTGGGAGTGCTGGGTCGTCAACGATCGGCGCTCCGACGCCGCCGCCGTGAGGGCGCTCCTCGACGAGATGTGCGATGAGCGCTTCCACCTGATCTCGACCCCCGGGGGTGTCGGTCCGGCGGCGGGCCGGAACGCGGGTCTCGCCGCCAGCAGCGGCCCCATCGTCGCGTTCCTCGACGACGACGACCGCTGGCTCCCGGCGAAGCTGGAGCTTCACGTCGCGGAGCACCGCCGTTTCGGGTCGCCGGCGGTGGTCTATTCCCAGTCCGCGCACGTCTGGGAGGGAGGGCTGTTCCGCCCCTTCCGGGACGCGCCCGGTGCGCCCCCGGACGATCTGTCCCCGGCACTCCTGGAGGAGCGGTTCTGGCCCGGCGCGCCCCCGGCCATCACGGTCAGCCGCGCCTGTTTCGATGCGGTCGGCGCATTCGACGTCGACCTGCCGTGCAGGGAAGACCAGGAGCTGATGCTGCGCCTGGCTCGCTTCCCGTTCCGCTACGTTCCCGTCCTGACCATGGTGGTTACGGAGCACGCGGCAGGGCGGCTGAGCGCCGATCCGGAAGGGCTGATCCGCGCGCTGCATCGCTTCGGCTCCTCCTGGGGTGTCCCCGAGATCCGCCAGCGCGACTGGGTCCGCCAGCGCGTGCTGATGTACGCGATGATCGGCGAGCTCGACGCCAGCCTGGCTCGGCGGATCGCCCGGCTCCATGGTTACGGCACTCTCGCCCGCCCCTCGGGATACGGCTGGCTCCGCTGGAGCTGGTGGGGACTGCGCAGGCGCCCGGCCGCGGCACTTCGGCTCCTCGGCCTCGCCCTCGGCGGACGCGCCTTCTGCCGGTTGAACCGGGTGCTTCACGCGGCGGACCCCGAGCTCGAGCGTGTGGCCGGATCCTGACCTGCTCAGCCCTCCGGTCGCAGGAACACGAAGTACTGGTCCGGGAGGAAGCTCTCTTCCCGCTCGAGGGCGTACCCGGCGCTCGTCGCCTGTGCGAGGAAATCCTCCCGGGACAGCTTGTGCCGGGGCCCCCGGGTGGAGCCCACGCGGAAGTCCACGTTCGCGACCCGCCCACCCGGCTTGAGCGCCCCCGCGAGCCGGCGCAGGTATGCGGGGCCGTCGGGGAAGTGGTGGTACGTGTTCACGATCAGGGCGAGGTCGCACGTCGAGGCGGGCAGCGCAGGGCTCCCCGCCAGCGCCAGCACCGGCGTCACGTTGAGCACCCCGGCCTCGTCGAGCCGGTCCCGGAGAGCCGCCAGGATCACGGGCTCGACGTCGACCGCGTACACGTGGCCGGTGCGGCCCACGGCCGCGCCGAGCCGGATGGTGAAGTAGCCGGGACCGGCGCCGATGTCGCACACGGTCTCTCCGGGCTGCACGCCCAGGGCGGCGACGACCCTCGCCGGCATCTGCCACTCGTCCCGCGTCGGGTCGCTCAGGTTTCGGATGTAGGCCTGGAGGTCGCTCGGGTTCCCGTGCTCGCCCCGATCGTCGTGAGCGCGATGCTCCGGCGGTTGCGCCGCCGAGCTGCACGCGACGGCCAGCACGAGGCCGGTCCAGCGCAAGGTAGTGCTCATGGCTACATTCTCCACGATCTCGCTGGGCGCGCGGCTAGACTCGGCGCCGTGATCCTGTACGTGGCGATCCTGGTGTGCGGCGCCCTCGCCGCCCTGCTCGTCTACCGCTACGACATGTACGAGCGCGAGCCCTGGCCCGGGCTCGTCGCGACGGCCCTGCTCGGCGCGTTGGTGATGAGGGGCGCCCATCTCGCCGAGCTCTTCGTCCTCGCGCGCTACGGGGGCGACGCCGTCGCCGCCGCCACGGCGGCGCTCGCCGAGGAGCTGTTCCGGCTGGCGTGCGTGGCGGCAGTCGCGGGTCTGTTTCCGCGCACGTTCAACGACCCGATGGACGGGATCGTCTACGGCTCGATCCTGGGCCTCGGCATGGGCATCGAGGAGTCCTTCGCGCTGGTGGCGACCGCGGCTCCGCCCGGCCTGGAGAGGTTGCCCCACGAGGTGGTCCGGCTGCTCGGGCATCTCGTCATGGGGGGCATCACCGGCTTCGGGGTGGGGCTGGGCCGGATGCGGCTCCCGGGCTGGCCGGGGGCCCTCGCGGGATCGATCGCCTCCTCGGTGGCGCTCCACTTCCTGTGGGATCTCGTGGCGCTCCACGTTCCGGTCACCCCGCTCGGCGCGGTGCTGCACAACCTGGCCGGGGTCGCGGTGATGCTCTCGGGGATGCTGCTCTACGGCTTCCTGGTGACGGTCGCCTCGGAGCGCTCCCGCCGCATCTTCGCCCCGGCGAGCGTGAAGACGCTGTGGGGCTGGCCCTTCGCCCTGGCCCGGGGGAAGCTCCCACGTCCCGGGCCGGTCACATGACGCCGGACGCGGCTCCTCGGGTCGCGCCCCGGGGGCGGCAATGCCGGCGCTCGAGGTTGCGGGCGACGCGCAGCGCGCGCAGAGCGGCCCGGATCGCGGTCTGCTCCAGCTCCGGGACGCCGAGCCTCCCGAAGGCCTCGTCCAGGCCGCGGCGGCCGAAGGCGAAGACGCGCTCCCCGAGCCAGCGCGAGGCGGTGGCGCCTCCACGCGCGAAGGGAGAGCTGGTCATGATGACGACCGGCGCGTCGAGGGCCGAGCTGAGGCGTCGCAGGCAGCTGGTGCGGGCCGCGGCCAGGCCGCCGCGCAGATCCTCGATGAAGACTCCGGTGACGGGCTGTGCGCTCGACCGGGAGGCCTCGATCAGGGAGCTGAGCACGACCTCCCCGGGGGCCGCGTGGCACAGCGCTCCGATGTATCCTCCGCCCGCCACCTGCCAGACGATCCCGCGTCGCTCGTCCTCGGGAGACAGCTGCTCGAAAGTCTCGTGCTTCATACCGCAAGAGTACGCAACTTCCCTGCCCGCTCATGAGACGAACGATCCAGGCCGCCTCACCCGCTCGGGATCAGGCACTTGGGGGGACCGGGCCGCCGCCGTGCCCGGGGGAACCTTGTCGGGTTCTCGGAACGTGTCCGAACCGCGGGACCGTCTTCTCGACACGCGGGCCGGCCCGCCGTAGCATTTCCGAGCCGTGTCCCCCGCCGACCTGCCGGTCAGCTTCGACGACGTGGCGCGGGCGGCGGAGCGCCTCGACGGGGTCGCCCACCGCACCCCCGTCGCCACCTCCCGCCTGCTCGACGAGCGGCTGGGTGGCCGCGTCCACCTGAAGTGCGAGAACCTGCAACGCGCGGGCGCGTTCAAGTTCCGAGGCGCCTACAACGCGATCTCCCGGCTGACCCCGGAGCAGCGACGGCGGGGCGTCGTCACGTACTCCTCGGGCAACCACGCCCAGGCCGTGGCCCTGGCGAGCCGGATGTCGGGCGTCCGCGCCACGATCGTGATGCCCGAGGACGCGCCCCGGGTGAAGCGCGAGGCCACGGAGTCCTACGGTGCGCGGGTCGTCGCGTACCGGCCCGGGGAGGAGGCCCGGGAGGAGAAGGCGCGGGAGATCCGGGAGCGGGAAGGCCAGGTGCTCGTCCCGCCCTTCGACCATCCGGACGTGATCGCCGGCCAGGGCACCGCGGCACGGGAGCTGTTCGCCGAGGTCGGCGCCCTCGACCTGCTGCTCGTCCCCTGCGGCGGAGGCGGCCTGCTCTCGGGCTCCGCCATCGCCGCCCGGGAGATGAGCCCGGGCTGCCGGGTCGTAGGCGTGGAGCCCGACGGCGGGGACGACGGCGTGCGCTCCTTCCGCTCGGGCCAGATCGAGACGGTCCCCCACCCGCAGACGATCGCGGACGGCGCGCGCACCCCGTCGCTCGGAGAGCTGACCTTCGCCGTGATCCGGGCGCGGGTGGACGCGATGCTCTCGGTGCCTGACGAGGCCCTGGTCGAGGCGATGGGCTTCGTCTGGACGCGGCTCAAGCTGGTCGTGGAACCCACCGCCGTCCTCGGTCTCGCCGCGGCGCTTCGCGGCCTGGTCGAGACCCGGAAGCTGCGCGTCGGGGTGATCCTGACCGGGGGGAACGTGGACCCGTCTGACGCGGGCCGGCTCCTCGCCGGCTGAAGGCGCCCCGACCCGCGCCGCGGAGGCCTCGCTCAGCGCCGGAACCGGTCCGTGAAGGCCGGCGCCGCGAGGCGCGCGCCGGGGTAGCCCGACACCGGGCCGAAGCGCCGGCCCGCCTGCCAGTCCTCGCGGGCGGCGGCGATCTCCCCAGGCGTGCGGGCGACGAAGTTCCACCACATCAGCACGCGCTCGCCGAAGGGCGCGCCTCCCACGAGCAGCAGTCGGGTCCCCGCCCCGGCGGGAGCCTCGAGGCGTTCCCGCCCGCGCCCCAGGTAGTGGAGCGCGCCCGGTTCCGCGCGCCGGCCGTCGATCTCGAGGGAGCCGCTGACGACGACGAGGGCGTGCTCGAAGCCGGGGTCCAGCGGCAGCGAGAGCCGGCCCGCCCTCCCGACCCGCAGGTCCGCGCCCAGCGCGGGCGAGGCCACGGCCGCCGGCGACTCGGCCGCGACCAGCCGGCCCACCAGCAGCGTGGCGATCGCGTCCCCGGCCGGCAGCTCCGGCAGTGCCGCGTGGTGCGCAAAGGCCGGCGCGCCGTGGCGCGTGCTCTCGGGCTGCGCGATCCAGAGCTGGAGCCCGCGCAGCGTCCCTCCCGCCGGCGTGACCACCTCCTCGGAATGGGCCACTCCGCGACCAGCCGTCATCAGGTTGAGCTGTCCGGGGCGGATGGGCTGCTCCGAGCCGAGGCTGTCCCGATGCAGCAGCTCGCCCTCGAGCAGCCAGGTCACCGTCTGCAGCCCCATGTGGGGGTGGGGCGGCACGTCCAGGCCGGTCCCCGCTGCGATCGTCACCGGCCCCATCTCGTCGAGGAAGCACCAGGGGCCCACCAGCCGGTGCTCCCTGACCGGCAGCGCCCGCCGCACCCGGAAGCCGGGGCCGATCTCGGTGCTGCGCGACGGGTAGCTCTCGAAGCAGGGAGCCGCGGCAGCATCGTCCCCGCACAGCAGCGCATCGCTCCGCCCGGTGCGCTCGCTCACCTCCGACGCCTCACACCTCTTCGGCTCGCGCCGCCGCGCGCCCTCCGCCCGGTCCTCCGAAGCCGTCCAGCCCGAGGGCCAGACCCGCCTCGGCGAACTCCACCATCAGCCGGCGCCGGACACCGGGCTCGGCGAGGCCATAGCGCAGGCCGTTCAGGTCGAGCTGCCAGAGCTGCTCGAGGGTCAGCTCCAGCTCCTCGTGGGCCCGGGCGTACTCCCGGTTCAGGTCCGTCTCGAAGAAGGGCGGATCGTCAGTGCTCAGGGTGACGGGCACGCCCGCCGCCAGCATCCGGAGCAACGGGTGGCGGGCCAGGTCCTGGTACTTCGTGAGGCACACGTTGCTGGTCAGGGCCACGTCGCAGCAGACGTCGCGCTCGGCGAGCAGCGAAAGCACGCTCGGGTCCTCCACCGCCCGCACACCGTGCTGGACGCGCCGCGCCCGCAGCTCCTCGACGGCCTGGCGCACGTGGTCCGGTCCGCCGGTCTCCCCGGCGTGGGCCACTGCGGGATAGCCGGCGCGCCGGGCCCGGTCGAAGAACGGAGCCACGAGCCGCCGCGGGTAGCCGTCCTCGGGGCCACCCAGCCCGATCGCCACCACCAGGGGGTCGGCCGCGGACTCCAGCAGCTCCGCCGTCCACGGCCCGCTCACCTCCACCGACTCGCTCGGGATGTCCAGGATCAGCCGGCACACGGGCCCGCCCGCACGCTCCGCCTGCTGGAGCCGCCGGCTCACGATCTCGAGCGCCCGCCGCCCCCCGAAGCCGAAGCGCTCGTGGTTGTAGGGCGTGAAGTGCAGCTCCGCGTACCGGATCTTCTGCCGCTCGCACTCGGCGAGGAAGCCGTCGACCATCTGCTCGTAGTCCTCGGGGCGCCGCAGGCAGGCGCACATCGCGAGCCACAGCTCGATGAACTTCCCGAAGCTCTCGAAGGCGTACAGCGCCCGCAGCTCGGGAAGGCTGGAGACCGGGAGCGCGACCCGGTTGCGCTGCGCGAGATCCCAGAGCGTCTCGGGGGCGATCGTCCCCTCGAGGTGGATGTGCAGCTCCGCCTTCGGCATGCGTCCGATCAGCTCCCGGGCCGCGCTCACGGGTGCCGCTCGTCGAGGGCGGCGAGCACCCGATCGGGAGTCAGGGGGATCTCCCGGATCCGGACGCCGACGGCGTGGGCCACGGCGTTTGCGACAGCGGGGGCCGGCCCGTTGATCGGGATCTCGGCGATCGCCTTCGCGCCGTAGGGTCCGGTGGGCTCGTGGCTCGGGACGAGCAGCGTGGTGAGCTTCGGCACGTCGCTGGCCGCGGCGATGGTGTAGTCACGGAAGGAGCGGAACTGCATCCGGCCCGCCTCGTCGAAGGGCATGCGCTCGTACAGGGCGTAGCCCAGGGCCTGGACCGCCGCGCCCTCCACCTGCCCCTCGGCCATCGAAGGGTTGACCACCTGGCCGCAGTCCACGGCCTCCACGAGGTGGAGCACCCGCACCAGGCCCGTCTCCACGTCGACCTCCACCTCGGCGAACACCGCAGCGAAGGGGGGCGGGGAGTCGTAGGACATGTGGGAGTCCCCCGCCATGATCTGGAACTGGTCCTTCTGGTAGAGCGAGGAGAGGCAGATCTCCTCGTAGGAGACGCTGCGCCCCGCGGCGGAGACGACGCGCCCGTCCACCGCGGTGAGGCCCTCGGGCTTCTCCCCCAGGAGGCGTCCCCCCACCTCCAGGATCTGCCGGAGCACGCGCTCGGCCGCCTTCACCACCGCGCGCCCGGAGATGTAGGTGGTGGACGAGGCGTAGGCCCCGGGGTCGAAGGGAGTCATGTCCGTGTCCGAGGAGTAGGGAATGATCTTCTCCACCGGGACGCGCAGCGTCTCGGCCGCCATCTGGCAGAACATGGTGTCCGCGCCGGTGCCGATGTCCGTGGCTCCCACCAGCAGGTTGAAGGAGGCGTCCTCGTTCATCTTGATCGAGGCGGCACCCATGTCCACCCCGGGGATCCCCGAGGCCTGCATCACGATCGCCATCCCCACGCCGCGCCGCAGCGGCCCGTCGCCGCGGGCTGCGGCGCGCTTCTGCTGCCACCCCACCGCCTCCGCCCCAAGCTCGATGGCCCGTGGCAGGCTCGAGCTGCGGATCAGCTGCGGGTAGCCCTCGCCGCCCTCCCCGAGCACCTCGGCGATCGGGGTCGACTCGCCCTCCTGCACGTGGTTGCGGCGGCGGAACTCCAGGGGGTCCTCCCCCAGTGCCAGGGCGATCTCGTCCACGTGGCTCTCCAGGGCGAAGAAGCCCTGGGGCGAGCCGTAGCCGCGGAAGGCGCCGCCGACGGCGAGGTTCGTATAGACGGCCCGGGCCTCGTAGCGGATGTTCGGCGAGCGGTAGAGCGACAGCGCCCGGCTCCCCGTCACGCTCATCACGGTCAGGGCATGGGTCCCGTAGGCACCGCTGTTCTCCAGCACCTTCATCTCGATCGCCGTGAAGCGCCCGTCCCGCACCCCGGTCCGGAGCGTCACGATCTGGGGGTGCCGGGTCCGGGCGGCGGTCAGCTCCTCCTCCCGGGTGTACTCGAGACGGACGGGGCGGCCCGTGCGCAGCGTCAGCATCCCGCACAGGTCCTCGATCAGGATCTCCTGCTTCCCGCCGAAGCCCCCTCCGATACGCGGCTTGATGACCCGGATCCGGCGCACCGGGATCCCGAGCAGCGGCGCGATGATGCGCCGGACGTGGAACGGAACCTGGGTGGAGGTGCGCACCATCAGGCGGTGATCCTCGTCGAGCCAGGTGATGCAGATGTGGGGCTCTATGGACGACTGCTGCACGTAGGGCACGCTGTAGGTCTGCTCGAAGACGCGCTCGGCGAAGGCGAAGCCCGCCTCGACGGAGCCCACCTCGGCGTCGAGGGACGAGGCCAGGTTCCGGGAGGCGTCCGCGATCCCCTTCGCGTCGTCCTGGTCGTGGATGATCGGCGCCCCGGGCTCCATGGCGCGGCGCGGGTCGAGGATCGCGGGGAGCGGCTCGTACTCCACCTCGATCGCGTCGCAGGCTCGGCGCGCCGCGTCGGGGTCCTCGGCGGCGACCACCGCCACGCGGTCGCCCACGAAGCGCACCTTGCGATCGAGCATCACGGAGTCGTAGGGAGAGGGCTCGGGCCAGCCCTGACCCGCCGAGGTGTAGGGGACCCGCGGCACGTCCTCGTGGGTGAGGACGCACGCCACACCGGGGAGCGCCCGGGCCCGGGACGCGTCGACGCTCCGGATCCGGGCGTGGGCGTGAGGCGAGCGCAGCACCCGGGCGTGCAGCATCCCCGGGACGCGCACGTCGTCCACGAAGGTCCCCCGTCCCGTGGCCAGCTTCACGCTGTCCACGCGGCGCTCGGACCGCCCGATGCTCTTCAGCTCGGTCAATGGGAGGTGCTCCTCGCGGGCACTATTCCACGGTCGCCGGCCCCGCGGCAACCGGGCGTGGTACGCTCGTCGGGCCGATGCGGGGATCGACTCGACGAAGCGGTCCGATCGCCGCCGCGCTCGTCGCGGCGGCCGCCATGGCGTGCGACACGAGCTTCAAGACCTGCTCCGACGCGCGGATCGAGCTGGCGAACAGCCAGCAGAGCCGGGAGACCGTCAACCTGGTACCCCCCGGCGAGGATCCCTCCCCTGACAACCTGCTCGCGCCGGGAGAGTCGCGCCGGATCGAGCTGTGCCTCAGCAAGGGCGACCGCCGCGGCTTCCGGGTCGTCCGCGACGGCGCGACGCTGGCCACGGCGACCTGCGTGGCCAGCCTTGCGAGCTACGAGCCTCTCGTGATCCGCGTCGGCTACGGCCCGGGCGGGATCAGTTGCGAGGGCTGGTAGCGGGCCGCTGGCCCTGCTCGACGACGAACTCCCCGCGTAGCTCGGGGCTCTCCGCGTAGCCGTAGCGCACGGCGCGGGCCCGCACCAGCGTACGGCCCTCGGGGAGGCGCAGCGGACCCGAGTAGAGCCTCCAGCGCGGGTCCTCCCCCGGATCCGTGGTGTACGCGATGGACGCCCCCTGGGTCGCGCAGTAGAGGGAGAGGGTCATGGGTCCGCTGAAGGAGCCGCCCTCCCTCCGGGCCGCGCCGCCCCGGCCCTCGGGGGAGTTGACCACGAAGGCCGGTTGCGCGGTCGCCGGCTGCTCCCCCCGCGGCCAGAAGCGCTCCACGAGCTGGACCTCCGGCACGTCGCCGAGGTCGCCGGTCTCGCGGCGCCACGCGTCCAGCTCTCCCCTGAGCCGCGCGAGCACGTCGACCTGGGCGGGATCGGCAGCGAGGTTCGACACCTGATGAGGGTCCGCATCGCAGTCGTACAGCTCCTCGGGGGGTCGGCGGTCCGCGAGCCAAAGGCGCTGGGGGCCGACCAGGGCGCCCTCGGCGTGGAGCCGCAGCAGCTCTCCCATGATCGGCGAGCGGTTCCGGTAGGGAATGAACAGGAGGTAGGGGAGCTCGGGGTGGTAGTTGCGCACGTAGAGATGGCGCCGCCCGCGCACGGCCCGCACCATGTCGTAGGCCTCGTCGAAGCGGTCCCGGGCGGCGAATACGCGCTCCCGGTGCGGTCCCGCCTGGGAACCGAGGAAGGGGCGGCCCTGGACGTGGGAGGGAACGGGAACCCCCGCCAGCGAGAGCACGGTCGGCCCCAGGTCGATGGAGCTGACGAGCCTGGCGCTGACGTCCGGCGACTGCCCCGGCTCCCGCACGATCAGGGGGAAGCGGGTCCCCGAGTCGTACAGCCAGCGCTTCGCCCTGGGCAGCCCGTCCCCGTGGTCGCTCCAGAAGAAGACGACCGTGCGATCGGCGAGGCCGTCCTCCTCCAGCTCGTCCAGCAGCTCACCGACCCGCTCGTCCATGCCCGCGATGTTGTCGTACAGCCGGGCCAGGCTGGCGCGCACCGGCGGCGTGTCCGGGTAGTACGGGGGGACGCTCACCGAGGCCGGGTCCGTGGCCTCGGGGGCCGCCCAGTTGCGGCTCTCGTGGGTGAGGGTGATGTTGAAGACGGCGAAGAAGGGCTGTCCGGGGTCGGGCCGGTTCCTCCAGTGGGCCCCGTCTCCCGACTCGTCCCAGATCGTCAGCGGCGTTCCGAACTGGTAGTCGGTCTTGGAGTCGTTCGTGGTGTAGTAGCCGGCGGCCCGAAGGTACTCCGGGAACCCCTTCACGTAGGGCGGGGGGACCGCGAGGTAGGGGGTGGGAAGGCCCTCCCCCTCGTGGGTCGTCCGCATGTGGTGCGTGCCGATCGTCGTCGGGTACATGCCCGTGATGATCGCCGAGCGGTTGGGAGCACAGACCGGGGCCACTGCGAAGGCGTGGGTGTAACGCGTCCCCTGCGACGCGAGACGGTCCAGGTTCGGCGTCCTGGCGACGCTGTCCCCGTACGCCCCGAGACGCGGGCTGATGTCCTCCACGGAGATCCAGAGCACGTTGGGAGGCTCGGAGGCGCGAACGGCTGCCGGCGCCACCAGCAAGCAACAGAGAAGAAGCCTGCTCATGCCTCGCCCTTCATGGAGCGGGCGGGGTCCCGCTTGAGCCCCTCCGGGTACGAGCCGAGCACCCGCAGGTCCCTCGACGTCCGCCGCAGCTCCGCGAGCGCCTCCCCGGCCTCGCGCTCCGGGTCCCCGACGAGGTCGAGGTAGAAGGCGTACTCGAAGGGGCGCCCCCTCAGAGGCCGCGACTCGATCTTGGTCAGGTCGACCCCCCGGCTCGCGAAGGCCTGGAGTGCGGCGTAGAGGGCGCCGGGGCGGTTCTCCAGGGTGAACACGATCGAGGTCTTGGCGGAGCCCTCCACGCGGCCGGGCTCCCGGGCGAGGAGCAGGAAGCGGGTGTGGTTCTCGGGGTCGTCCTCGACGTCCGCCTGCAGGAGCAGCGCGCCGTAGAGCTCCGCCGCCAGCTCCGACGCGATCGCCCCGGAGCTCGCGTCGCCTCCGTTCATCAGCTCCTTGACGGAGCCGGCCGTGTCCGCGGCCGGAACTGCCTGGATCTCCGGGTGCGCGGCGAAGAAGCCCCGGCACTGGGCCAGGGCCACGGGGTGCGACGCGACCCGGCGCAGCCCCCCCAGCGTCGCCCCCGGCCTCCCGATCAGGCACTGCCGGATCCGGAGCCGCGTCTCGGCGATCACGTGGAACGGGCTGGCCCGGAGCCGATCGTAGTTCTCGTGGATCGAGCCCGTGAGCGTGTTCTCGATGGGCACCAGCGCCCGGTCCGCCCGTTCCCGGGACAGGGCGAGGAACAGGGCCTCGAAGTCGGGCGTCGGCACCAGCTCGAGCGTCTCCCCCACGAGGACCAGGGCCGCCGCGTGGCTGAAAGCCCCCGGCTCCCCCTGTATCGCCACCCTCAGGCCCGCACCCCGCTCCATCGATCCCCTCGCCACGTTGACCCTCTTCTGGGGCGCTGGTACTCTATACTCCAGCGCAGAAGTCATGTCGAACCTGGCCCCAATCCGTTTCGCGACACCTGCGGGAGGTGTGGTCTCGCTGCTCGCCCTTTCGATCACGTCGCTGCCGGGCCTCGGGGCCGGTTGATCCAGCGCAGAAGCGCGCGGCACGTGAACCCCGGGGAGCTGGCTCCTCGGGGTTTTGCTTTTTGAGGGAGATGGAGGTCGGGTCGTGACCACGCCCAGAGTCGCTGTCCTCGGTGGAGACGGCGTCGGCCCGGAGATCATCGGGGCCGCCGTCGAGGTGTTGCGGGTGTGTCTGCCTGTCGAGATCGAGGAGGGCCTCGTCGGAGGCGCCGCGATCGAGGAGACCGGAAATCCGCTCCCCGAGGCGACCCTGCAGCTCGTGGACTCTGCGAACGCGGTCCTGCTCGGGCCCGTCGGCGGACCGCAGTGGGAGGGGCGCGTCCGGGCCGAGGAGGGTCTGGCCCGGCTCCGCCGCCAGACGGGAGCGTACGCGAGCCTCCGGCCCGCGCGGCATCTGGGCGTCCCCACGCCGATCCGGGAGAGCATCGCCCGGCACGCCGACATCGTGCTGGTCCGCGACCTGACCGACGTCTACTCGGCCGCGGGGAGCGCCGCCCAGGACCCGGCCTGGCGGCAGTCCCTCGAGGACATCCGTCGCGTCGCACACCTCGCGTTCCACCAGGCGATGCGGCGCCGGCACCGCGTCACCGCCATCGACAAGGCGAACTTCCTGGCCGCCTCCAAGACCTGGCGCGAGGTCGTGGCCGAGGTGGCCGGGGAGTACCCGAAGGTCGAGTTCGTGCAGCGCTACGTCGACACCACCAGCTTCGAGATACTGCGCGCGCCCCACCGCTTCGACGTGATCCTCACGGAGAACCTGTTCGGAGACATCCTGAGCGACCAGCTCGCAGCGCTGGTCGGCTCGCTCTCGCTGCTGGGGGGCGCCTCCCTGGGCGTGCGGGGAAACCTGTTCCGCCCGATCCAGGACTCCGAGCCCGACGTCGCGGGCCGCGGGATCGCGAACCCGGCCGGGGCCATCCTGGCGGTCGCCCTGATGCTCGAGCATTCCCTCGAGCGCGCCGACCTGGCCCGGGCCCTCGAGGCCGCCGTGGCGATCGCGGTCCGGGAGGCCCGCACCCCCGACATCGGCGGCCGGGCCACGACCCGGGAGTTCACCGACGCCGTGCTCAAGAACTTCGCATGGCTCCGCTGGGCCGACGTCCCCGAAGCCGAGCCCGCCGGTCGCGCGGAGTGGGGCGTCTAGAGAGAGCGCTCCCGGCTTGCAGGGGGGGAGCCGACGGCGGCCCACGAGCCAGCTGGCGATCGCCGAGAACCTGTTGGCGATCGCGGCGAGCGCGTGCGCGTTCGTGCTCCTCCTCTTCTTCACCATGGTTGGCGTGCTCACCGGCGGAGCGAGGGCCGGAGTCGCGGCTCTCGCAGCCGGGGTCCTCGGCGGTGCCCTCGCGTGGTGGCGCCGATCGCGCGTCCCGTCGGCCGAGAGCGCGGAGCCTCCCCGCCACTGGACCGGCCTCGTGCGACGTCGGATGGTGGCGCTCGTGGCGATCGGGTTCGTCATGGCGGTGGGGACGCTGGTCGCGAACGTGGTGGCAGCCAGACGCCCCTCCCAGGCCCAGGTGGCCGCGCGCTTCCGGACGCACGCTGCGGAGCTCGATGTGCTTCGCGAGATGGTACTCGCGGACGGGTTGACCGGCGTGAGCGGCGCGGGGACGAGCTTCGCGAAGGATCTCCTCGCCTGGGGAGCTCCGGAGCGAGCGGGTATCACCCCGGCGCGCGCCGCCGAGTATCAGCGGCTCCTGATCGCCGCCGATTGCGACGACGTCTTCGTCTCGGGAGAGGGCGCCGTGAGCTTCCCGGTCGCCGGTTGGGGCATGGCCAACCGGGGGTGGAGAGTGTCGTTGAGCTGGCTCCCCCAGCCACCTCCCCGGGTCGTCGCCTCGATCGACGATCTCGGGGGCACCCAGGGCGACGTCGTCCATTCCCACGTCGAGGGCAACTGGTACGTCGCCTTCGTCTGGTGAACAGGCCAGTCATCGTCGGAAGGCCCAGACCGCGATACTCGAGCGGCTGCGGCGGCTCTCCAACGAGATGGGACGTCGTCCCGAAGCCGCACACCGTCTGGACGGAGTTGGCCGGGAAACAAACAGACCCACGGCGACTCGGGCACGGCGGTTCCGCTTCTGACCACTGCCCCGCTCGCGCGAGGGGAGACGACCATGTCCTTCGCCGTCGACAACTCCCTGCAGTTTCAACCCACTCCCCCCGCTCGCGCAGGGGAGACGAGATGCCTGGAGGACGGGACCCGCGGGCCAGGCATTCGTCGAGGACCTCGCGCCTTGCACGGGCCAGAGCATCTGATGGTGGTCCAAACCTGCTCGCCAGATGTGCGCTCAAGACGCGAGGCCAGACTCGAACCGTTGCCGATGCCATCAGGCAGGCCGGCATGGTGCCCAGCGATGAGGTACGCCAGGACCTTGCCCGGAGGACCACACGTGCTCCGGGCGTGGATGGCTCCGATCGTCGAGTGGTCCACGCGGCCTGGCGCGGATTCGTCCGAGCCGGGATCGTTGGCGGCGCCTCCAGCGGCGAGGAGGTACTTCTGAAAGGAGGCCCGGTACTTACCGAGGTCGTGCCAGAGACCGGCGGTGCGAGCCCAGTCGCTAGCGCCGAAGGACGCCGCGAATGCCGCTGCGAGATCCGCAACGTTCGCGAGGTGTCGAGGCAGTGGCTCCCAGGAATCCGGCGGACAGCCCGCCTTCGTATGCGCGAAGAAGGGTGCTGGGCTGCCTCGGTTCATTGGCTGATCAGAGGCAAGCTACTACACAGGTTGGCATGGTCGGGTCCGGGATCTGGGAGAATCTCGGCGCCTCCGCGGACGCGCCACCTTCTCGAACAGCGCAAAATCGCGATGAGTGGTCACTTTCGGCTTGACAGCTCCCGGGGTCCCCTTCAGGAAACAGCGTTCGTCGTGAACGAAAGGGCACGTAGCAGCCGCTCAGCGCCGCCCACGTCCCCATTGTTGACGCACTTGGCCGGATCCGACCTCCAGCCGTCCGTTCGTGAAGCAACGAGTGCCGATGCGGCGTCAGTAACGGGCTGCCTATATTGCAGCCGTGACCTACCGATTACCGATGGCGCCTTCAGACAATCTCCGACGACGATCTGCTGTGCCGACTCAATGAGCTGATTGCCCAGTCGCGGGGCGCCGAGTCGGATGTGATCGCCCACATCGCAGAAGTGGACGCGCGGCGCCTTTACGCCCGGCACGCGTCGCCGTCGATGTTTGCCTACTGCACGGAAGTCCTCCACTTCTCGGAGGCTGAGGCGTATCTTCGGATCACCGCCGCGCGGGCATCCCGGAAGCACCCGATGCTCCTAAGCATGCTCGCTGAGGGTCGACTGCACCTGAGCGGCATCGCGAAGCTGGCCCCGCAGCTCACTCTCGAGAACCGGGATGCCCTCCTGGAACAGGCCGCGCATCGGACCAAGCGCGAGATCGTGGAGCTGCTGGCCGCGCTGAGCCCGAAACCCGACGTGCGCGCCTGCACCCGGAAGTTGCCGCCACCCAGAGGGTCGGTGTCAGTCGTCAAGGGCTCACAGACGGCAACCAAGACCGGCGCGGAGCCGGCGCTGCCGCCCGCCCCGCGCCATGAGGCGTCCAGGGAACTCCGTCCGGACGGAGTCGGTCAGACCCACCTGCGGGCGGCACAGCCTCAATTCGGCGCCGTGGAGCCGCTGGCGGCAGACCGGTACAAGGTCCAGTTCACCGCCGGCGCGGCGTTTCGCGACAAGCTGAAGCGGCTCCAGGATCTCTCGCCGGGCTGCGACGTGGCGCAAGTTATCGAGCAGGCCGTCACGGAGAGGCTCGAGCGCCTGGAGGCAAAGCGCTTCGCCCGCGTGAAGAAGCCCCGGAAGAGCCTGAAGGACACCGACACGACGCCGTCATCCCGGTACATCCCCGCGCCCGTGAGGCGCGCGGTGCACGAGCGCGACGGCGGCCGCTGCACGTTCAGGGACGAGTCCGGTCGCCGCTGCACGGCCCGGAGCAACCTGGAGTTCCACCATCACGGGCGGCCCTACGGCCGCGGGGGCGAGCATTCGACGAGTAACGTCAGGCTGATGTGCGCTGCACAACGCCCTGCTGGCCGAGCGCGACTACGGGCAGGACGTCATGGCGCGCTACCGGCGATTCCCTTCCGGCGTCTCGGAGCTCCCCAGCGCCTACGGCGTTTGCTGGAAGGCCGGGCGTCCACCGCCGAGACGCCGCGGTGTGACGATCGCCTGACGGCCATGGGCCTTCCCCGCCGGGATACAATCGCGGCCTGATTCACCGTCATCGATGATCGTCAACGGTCTGAGCAAACCGAGGGCGCGCCACTGCGTCGGCTGGACGGTCGTCGCGGTGTGCCTCTCCTCGCTGGTGCCGTCGTCCCCGGCGGCGGCCCAGACGCCGACCCCGGTCCGCATCGGCGTCGTGACAGACGGCCCGTCCGACCGGGACGCGGCCCTCGAGGAGTCCTACCGCCGCTCCATCGTAGAGCTGCTCGAGGGCGAGTTCGCCGTGAGCGACGTCGTCGTCGACGCCGACTGGACCGTCGCCGGGGTCGAGGCCGCTCTCGACGGGCTGCTCGCCGACCCCGAGGTCGACCTGATCCTGGCCGCCGGGGTGACCGCTTCGAGCGTCGCGGTCTCGCGCCGCGACCTCGCCAAGCCCGTGATCGCCCCCTACGTGCTCGACGGGGCGCTCCAGGGCGCTCCCATCGAGGACGGGGCGAGCGGCGTCCCGAACCTCGCCTACGTGAGCTTCCCGCCCAGCTTCGCCGCCGACCTGGCCACGTTTCGCGAGCTGGCCAGCTTCGACCGCGTGGTCCTGCTGCGGGGGCCGGTGTCCGACACCGCGGCACGGGTCGTGGACGCAAACCTGAACGCGGCGGCTGCCGAGGTGGGTGTGCGCGTCCAGCTGATCGAGGCGGCCGCCGACGCGCGCGAGACCCTGGCCAGGATCCCGGGGGACGCCCAGGCCGTCTACATCGCCCCGCTGCTCGCCTTCGACGAGGAGGAGGTGCGGGCGCTGGCCCGGGGCCTGATCGAGCGCGACCTCCCGAGCTTCTCGCTCCTGCCCTGGGACGTGGAGCTGGGGATCCTCGCCTCGAACGCGCGGGGCGAGGACCTGGAGCGGCTGGCCCGGCGCGTGGCGATCCTGACGCATCGGATCCTCCTGGGCGAGCCGGCGCAGACGCTACCGGTCACGTTCGAGCGCCGCCTGGCGATCACGATCAACATGGCCACGGCCCGGGCCATCGGCGTCTACCCCTCCTTCGCCATGGAGGCCGACGCGCGCCTGCTCAACCCGGAGCGGAGCGAGGTGGCCCGGGTCGAGAGCCTGCTCGGGGTGGTACAGAACGCGATGACCGCGAACCTGGACCTCGCGGCCTTCGGCCACGCGGTGGCCTCCGCCCGGGAGAACGCCCGAGAGGCCCGCTCCGCCCTGCTCCCGCAGCTCGATCTCCGGGCCGCCGGTGTCGTGATCGACGAGGACCGCGCCGGCGCCCTGCAGAGCCAGCGCACCGGCAGCGCTGCGCTCGCCTTCTCTCAGCTCCTCTACTCCGACCGCGCCTGGGCGAACCGCGAGATCCAGGAGCGCCTCGCCGAGGCGCGCGAGCACGAGCGGGAGCAGCTCCGGCTCGACGTGACCCTCGCCTCGGCCAATGCCTACCTGAACGTGCTCCGGGCCAAGACCGTGGAGCGGATCAGCAGGGAGAACCTGTCCCTGACCCGGGAGAACCTCGAGCGCGCCCGCAGCCGCGTCCACGTCGGGGTGGCGAACCGCTCCGAGGTCTACCGCTGGGAGAGCCAGCTCGCCGCCGACCGCGCCGCCGTGATCCAGGCCGGCGCGGAGCGCAACGTGGCCGAGATCGAGCTGAACCGGATCCTGGATCGCCCCCTCGAGGAGCCCTTCCTCACCCGGGAGGTCGGCCTCGGCGATGCGACCCTGATCACGAGCGACCCGAGGCTCCTCCCCTACCTCAGGGACCGGGCGGTCTACCGGGTGTTCCGCGCCTTCAACGTCCTCGAGGCGCTGGGGAACGCACCGGAGCTGCGACGGATCCGCGCCGGGGTCGAGGCCCAGGAGCGCGCCCACACGGCCACGGGCCGCGCCTTCTTCCTCCCCGACGTCGGCCTTCAGGCGCAGGTGGAGGAGCGCTTCCACCAGGGCGGCGCCGGAAGCGACGCGTCCCGGCCCTTCGACGATCGCGACTGGCAGGTGGGCGTGCAGGCCACGTTGCCGCTCTTCACGAGCGGGGCCCGCAGCGCGGCCCGGGCCCGGGAGTACCAGGAGCTGCTGCGGCTGCGCACCGAGCTGAGGGCGGCCGAGCAGCGCATCGAGCAGCGCGTCCGGACCGCCATGCACCGCGCCGGGGCCTCCCATGCCGGCATCGAGCTGGCCCGGGAGTCGGCACGGGCGGCCCGCAACGCCCTCGACCTGGTCTCCGACGCGTACTCCCGGGGCGTCGTCTCGATCATCGACCTGCTCGACGCCCAGAGCACGGTCTTCGTCGCGGAGCTGACCGAGGCCAACGCCGTGTACACGTTCCTGCTCGACCTCGCCGAGACGGAGCGGGCGGTGGGACAGTTCGACTTCTTCGGCACGCCGCAGGAGCGCGATGCCTACTTCGAGCGGCTGGGAGCCTTCGGGACCCGGCAGCAGGAGGAGATACAGTGAGGTCGCCCACTTCGAGCACGGCCTTGAAGGGCGCCGCGGCCGCCCTGCTGCCGGTCGCCCTCGCGGGCTGCGGCGGCGAGGTGCCGCCCGCCGCCGAGCCCCGGCTGGTCCGGTACCAGCAGATCTCCGCGTCCGGGGAGGAGCTGAAGAGGTCGTTTTCCGGGGTGCTGCGGTCTGCGGACGAGCCGCGTCTCAGCTTCAAGGTTCCCGGAACCATCATCGAGCGTCCCGTCGGCGTGGGCGACCGGGTCGCGCTGGGGGACCTGCTCGCCGAGCTGGACCCCACCGACTACAGGCTCTCTCTGGAGGACGCCGCCGCCGGGCTGCGCCGCGCCCGGGCCGAGGCCCGCAACGCCGACGCGGCGTTCCGGCGCGTCCGGGAGCTGTACGAGAACGGCAACGCCTCCCGAACCGAGTACGACGCGGCCCGAACCGGGGCGGAGTCGGCGGCCTCGGCCGTGGTCTCCGCCGAGAAGCGCCACGAGCTGGCCCAGCGCCAGCTCGACTACACGCAGCTCCGGGCCCCCGCCGCCGGCGCGATCGCCTCGGTGGAGGTGGAAGTCGGCGAGAACGTGCAGGCGGGCCAGCCCGTGGTGATGCTCGTGACCACCGGGCGCGGGCTCGAGGTGGAGATCACCATGCCCGAGGGCCTGATCGCCCAGGTGCACAGCGGCGAGGCGGCGGTCGCCCGCTTCGACGCCGTTCCGGACACCCCGCTCCAGGGCACGGTCAGCGAGGTCGGCGTCGCGGCCACGGGCTCCGGGACGCTGTTCCCCGTGACGGTGCGTCTCGAGGAGGAGCATCCCAGCCTCCGGGCCGGGATGGCCGCCCAGGTCGAGTTCAGCTTCTCGACCCCCGATCCCTCGGGGCGGCTGCTGCTCCCGTTCCACGCCGTGGGCGAGGACCGGGAGGGGCGCTTCGTGTTCGTCGTCGAGCCGACCTCCGAAGGCAGGGCCGTCGCGCACCGCCGCGGCGTCACCCTCGGGGAGCTGGGCTCCGACGGCATCGTGGAGGTCCTGAGCGGGGTGGATCACGGCGACCGGGTGGTCACCGCCGGCGTGGGCTCCCTCGGGGACGGCGAGACGGTCCGGATCGAGGACGCGGGTTGAGCGCTCCGGGGCGCACCCTCGAGCGATGAGCCTCACCTCGGCGGCCATCGCGAAGAAGCGCATCACCGGCACCGCCCTCGCCGTGGTGCTGGTCGCGGGGCTCTCCGCGTACGACACCATGTCGCGGGCCGAGGACCCGGGTTTCACGATCCGCACGGCGCTCGTGACGACGGTCTTCCCCGGGGCGAGCCCGGAGCGGGTGGAGCAGCTCGTCACGGACAAGCTCGAGAAGCGCATCCAGGAGATGCCGGAGATCGACTTCCTCAGCAGCCGCTCCAAGCCCGGCATCTCCCTCATCTACGTGAACGTCAAGGAGAGCTACCGGAGCATGCGCCCGATCTGGGACAGCCTGCGCCGCAAGGTCGACGCGGCCGTCCCGGACCTTCCGGAAGGAATCGTCGGACCCACCGTGGACGACGAGTTCGGTGACGTGTTCGGCACCCTGATCGCCCTGACCGGAGAGGGCTTCAGCTACGCGGATCTGAAGGAGATCGCCGACCAGAGCCGCGACGAGCTGCTCCTGATCGAGGAGGCCGC